>OHQS01000190.1_pt1 | contig 60474 bp, 47 predicted proteins | sample 1578181 | NCBI WGS metagenome assembly OHQS01 (sample SAMEA3879528, study PRJEB24766) | human gut metagenome | biome: human-associated habitat; feature: feces | place: USA | collected 1985/1987 | reverse complement strand
CACAAAGCCACTGCACGATGCAGTGGCACAAATGGCTGACGACCTGTACGGGGGCGGTAGCCCCTGCGACCCCATTTTTATCAACGATAGAGGTTTTTCGACAGTCTGCGGCCAAAGGATTTCCTTTGTCCTTTTTTGTAGTATACATCAAGTTAATTCGCTTTGTCAAGAAGTTTTAGCTATTAGTATACTTTTGATTTAAACTATATCGACTAAACTTCACTAAATTACGCCAAACTTCACAGTTTTATTGACATCGCAATTTTTTTGTTATATTATTAAAAAAATTGCAGACTAAATTGGCCATTCTCATTCAAAGAATAACTAGTGATAATACAATAAAAATCAGAGCTAAGTCATGTATAGGAGAAAAAATGAAACTCGAAATCATTCAACTCACGAAATCCTATAGCAAAGGCAAAATAGCCCTCGACAGCTTTACCCTCACCCTTGAAAAAGGCGTGTACGGCATCTTAGGTCCCAACGGCGCAGGTAAATCCACATTGATAAACTGCGTAACCGGTATAATAAAGCCCGACAGCGGCAGTATTGCTTTTACCGACGGTGACAGTCACGACTATATGTCGCGCCTCGGCTTTTTACCGCAGAATCAGGACTTTTATCCGAATTTTACAGCAAGAGAGCTTATACTTTACTCTATGGCGCTGAAAAATGTAAAGGTCGATAATCCCAAAGCCTATGCTGATGGGATTTTAAAGCGTGTAAATCTGTATGACGACCGCAACAAAAAGGTCGGCGCACATTCGGGCGGTATGAAGCAAAGGCTCGGCATAGCGCAGGCACTTGTAGGCGAGCCAAAGGTCGTTATATTTGACGAGCCGACAGCGGGACTTGACCCCAAGGAGCGTATACGCTTCAGAAATGTAATCTCATCGCTTGCGAATGATAAGATAGTAATTTTAGCAACTCATATCGTTACCGATATTGCATTTATTGCCAAGAATGTTGTACTTATCGATGGCGGAAAGATGATAAGCTGTGCCTCACAAAGTGAGCTTTGCAATGAAATTTACGGCAAGGTATGGGAGGTACTCACCGACTACGAAACGGGTATGGAGCTTATGCGGACAAAGCGCGTCAGCAATGTTATAAGCGAGGACGACAGGTTCAATGTCCGTGTTGTAAGCGACGAAAAGCCGCACCCCGACGCCGTCAATGTTCAGCCTGCACTTGAAGATGTGTGCATTTACCACTTCGGAGAGATAGGTGAATGATATGCTGAAATACGAGCTTAAAAAGTACATACTGAAGCCGTCACTCCTTATCTGCATTATCGTGCTTATTCTTTTAAACTTTGTTAAGGTATTTGAGCTGTATTACTACACGGGTGGGGGCAGAGCCGTTCTTTCGGGAAATGCCGTACAGGGCACGGATATACTGTACGATAAATACAGCGGAAAGATAACTGATGAAAAGATAAACGGACTAAAAACCGAGCTTGCTAATGCGGAGCAGATGCTAAAAGAGTACGGTATAATTGAAGAGCCGATTGAGGGTACATATTGCGGCTACCCCTACGGTGATGTAAATTTATTCAAAGACCTTATTTCGTCCTACGAATACGCTATTCTATACTCAAATAAAAGCGCAGAAATAACCGAAAATGCAAGGGCAAACGCCGAGTTCTACAGCGATAAGAGCCGGTACGAATACCGTCTTTCAAAGCTGTATGAGAATTGCTATAAAGGCAGGTCGCTCGACGGCTATTATCAGTCCGAGGGGCACAAGGCCATCTTCGACTACAAGTTTTCTGCCTTGTTGTCAATGTTTATCATAGTGCTTGCAATATCTCCGATAGTATCAAAGGAATATGTTATAGGCTACAATAAGCTTATATCCTCGTCCGGAAAAAGAAGGTCGGTTATGCTTGCAAAGCTGACAGCAGCGGCGATATTTACGTTTGCGGTTACGCTTATACTGTTTGCTTCGGATATGGTTTATTTTCAGCTTATCTACGGCTTTGACGGCTTTTCCGCACCGATATACGCCTTGCAGGAATTTGAGATGTCCCCGTTTAATATTACGCTTTTCGGCGCTCTTGTGATAACGTTCGTACTAAGACTTGTGTTCCTGCTTATGTTTACATTCCTCGTGACGGCAGTATCGTCCTTTTGCAAAAATGATATAATTTCCATGGTTGTAAGCGTAGCGGCGGGATTTCTGCTTGTAATCGGCTCGGAACTGCTCCCCGGCGTGCTTAACCCTACGACGCTTATCGGTCCGACAGAGCTTTTCACAAATATGAATGTCTGCAATATCCTTGATTTCCCCGTATTCAATGTTGTTGTAACTTTATCCGAAGTAATACTTCTCGCTGTCGTCTTTGCTGTCGTGTCTGTACGGAGGGGTATGAAATGCTGTTAAAAAATGAACTGAAAAAACTGTACATAAAGCAGTACGGGCTTATTGTACTGCTGATAGTCTTTATAGCAAAACTGCTCACAAGTGCGGATTTGTACAAGGCAAGCTACAGCGATATGTTGTACGAACAGCAGAAATATTATCTCGAATATATGCAGGAGTACGGCGGACAGCTTACCGATGAAAAGGAAACCGCTATACTCTCGCTATACAGCGAGGCAGAAGCCGCAAAGCAGCAGCAAAGCGAGATACTTGAAAAAAACAGAGCGGGCGAATATTCCACTCCCGAAGAATTTACAAACGCGATGCGGGAGATACCCGACATAATCGAAAAGTATGACGCTATAAAGCTGCTTTATTCAAACTATGAGAGAGTAAGCGCAGACCGTGAAAATCTGCTTATGCTCCCGTCCGGCTCAAACGCTATGACAAGCGGAATAGAGTATCTGTTTATTATGGCAATATGCTATATCTCTGCGGCAATGTGCTATTATGAAAGAAAGATGAAGCCGCTTATCGTTACCGCCGCAAACGGCAGACGCTCGGGCGGGTACAGGCTTATATCCTTGTTTTCGCTCATTTTTACCGGCTGGCTCGGACTGTTTATTATAGAGCTTACTTCATTATTTGCCGTTATCGGAGCGGAAAACCTCGGCTGTGGCGTACAGTCGCTCGAAGCCTTTGAGAACACCCCGTTTGGCAGTCTGTCTATAATCGCAATGTTTATTGTTATCCACCTGACAAAGCTGCTCGGGTACCTGCTTATTTCGGCTGTATGCGTACTGCTTTGTACGCTGACAAAAAATCTGCCGCTGTCGCTGTTTGTGCCTATGGCGGTCACTTGCGTGTGGGTTTATCTTTTCGGCCGGAATAATGCCGTGTATTATTCGCCGTTTTCACTTGTGCTCGGCTCGCCGTATTACACGGGAGATTGTTATATAACCGAGGGCAGACTTGAAATTCTGCTGTATTCATGCGTTCCTGCCGAACTTCTGGTTATGCTGATAACGATAGCTGTTATTGTGATAGCGGTTACTGCGGTAGTATATATCGGCAGTATAAAGCGCTGTCGTCCGGGAAAAAAGGCAGTGATTTCGGCAGTTGCCGCTTCGCTGATACTGCTGTTGTCAGGCTGTTCTCAGAGCACCGCCGATAACACGGCGGCGGACGGAAGATACGGTTTTGCTTATGACGGTGAAGGATATTACTTACTCAGTACCGAGACCGACGATGAATACAATATAATTTCTCAAAGGATAATCAGATATGACGATAAGCTGAATCTTTCAGAGGACGATATACTGCGAAATATAACCTGTGACGGCAGGGTTGATTATATGCTTGCAAGCGACGGGTATCTTTATTATACCGAAAGCTTTCAGAATGGCGGCACATATACCGATAATGTGTGCAGAATACGGCTTAGCGATTATTATAAAGAAACCGTTCTTGCCGCGCCTGATGCCCAGCGGCTCAGCCGCTATCTTGACCTGCTGACAATATGGTCGGGTGACAGCGATGATTACAGCTACAACGGTATGTGTAAGTATCAGAATAATCTGTATCTGCTGACTAATAACTACAAGGTGTTTGTACTCGACTTGAATACGGGCGCGCGCCGTCTGCTGTTCAGCGAGAATTATATAAACGGGGATATTTCCGTTATTGACGGCAAGGTGTTCTATCTTAATTCCGACGGCAATCCGGTCTGCTTTGACAATGAAAAGAAGATTATCAGCGAAAGAATGTTTTATGCGATTGCATCTGACAGAGAATATATTTACTGCTCGAACAATTCTGTCACTTATCGGTATAAGGTGAGTGATTTATCGGAAGAAAAGTTTGCCGATAAGGGCGAGGCGTATATGGCGGACAGGAGCTGTGTGTATTTCGGCGACGGAACATATATTGACGCTTACGGAAAACAGGTGGAAATACCTCAGGCGGAGGACGGAAGTATTTTTCTTGCAAACGGCAGAGTAATAGTCAAAAACAGTGACGGAACATTAGAATTTTCAGACAAATAACTGAGGAAACGTAAATGAAAAAACTAATTATTGCATCATTACTCGCTTTATCAATCACTCTCTCGCTCTGCTCCTGTGCGGGAACAAGTGAAAGTGACACACAGAGCCTTGTTTCAAATCCATTTGAAACATCTGAAAATGAAAACAGCGAAACTCATACCGAGGACGAGCGCTATGAACTTTATGACAAGTACCAGAGCGGCACTCTGCAATTTGACTTTTCAGAAATGAACGACGCGCAGAATATCGAATATAACGGTGAAAAAATAAATATAACTTTTTCGGCAAATGCCGCAAATAACCGGGAAGACATAACGATAGGATATATGGCGTTTATCGGAGGAATACCGCAGGTTATATCCGTAAACGGAAGTGAAGAAGTCGAAACTGTAAGCGTAAACTTTCCTAAAGATGAAATTACAAACGTATCTATCAACATAAAACCTCGCATTACAAAGGAGCTTGAAGATAAAAAAGAACTGAATTTGCAGATTGTTTCTATTTTCAATATCGGTTATGTGCCTCAGGGTAAATATGCGGGCTTTGGCTTTGGCAATATAAATGCCGGCTCTACCGTATACACAGCTTGTCTTACAATGAACGAAAAGGCAGAAACTGTTGAGCTTAGCGGAAATGCAGAGTTTGAAAATATACCCGCGTCCGACAGCTCATTAAAGTCATATACGCTTAAAAAAGCGGGTGAAATGAGCAGCGGAGCGATGCTAAAGCTTTACAGCAAGGACAATGAGACAGAGCACCTTATTCTTGACAAAAGCACCCAGACTTGTGATGTGCTGTTTGACGGCGCGGATTTTGATACTTATAATGTTTTCTTTTATGTAAATCATAAGAGAGTACAAGTAAACGGCAAGGACTATGCTGCGGTATCGGCAAAAGCAGGGTATGTTCCGAAACTCACGGCTACTCTTGAAAATGTCAATAACCATGATATTGTCTATGCTATAGCCGTGCCTTTAACTAATGATTATACAAAGGCAAGAATACTTAAAACAACAAGCCGGCTCAGCTTTTCACCAGATGATGAGATAATAACAAATCCCGCAACACAGCCGCCCGCCGACACAAGTGCAGGTGTACCCGAAAGTGAGCCCGGCATAACGGATATTGACCGGCTTTCCGACCCGCTTTTTGCATACACTCCGATGGGATATATAGATAACGATATGCGTTATTTACTGCTTTACAGGGAGAAAAATCCTGATGCCGCTGACGGATATTGCTACATTGTTTACAACAGCACAGACAAGACAATCTCCGATGAGCTTTATACCATTGACAATCGATGCCTGCGGACAAGCTATGGTGACGGTTATTTTGTAATTCTTGACAAAGTCCTTGATGATAACGGCAAAATAAAAGAACAATATGTATTAACCTACAACGAAAATCTTGAAGAAATAAACCGTATTGCTTTCTCCGATACAAAGCTTTTCAGCGCTGCTTATATTGCGGCGACCGATCAGTATTGTATATGTACCGAAAAGGACGGCGTATATACAATGGCATTGTACACCAAAGACGGTGAACAGGAAAAAGTACTGACAAGCGGCGAATGGTACGCACAGAATATTTTATCTACCGGAGACAGACTCGCTGTCCTTGAACGTGATATGAATAGTCACGAAAAGCTTGAAATAATTGATTTAAGTGGTAATGTCATCTGCTCGGCGGCACCCGTAAAGGATTATAACGCAATACGCATTGAAAGAGCCGGAAAGCTGATTTATATGCCGCCAAACCTCGGGTATTCGCCTCTGCCTGACGAAGCCCCAAACGACTGTGTAATAGTATATGATACCGAAAGCAGAGAATTATCGGAGTTCAGACCTGAAACGGCGCAGGAGGCAGGAACGCTCAGATTTACACCCGACGGCAAAACCGCGGTGTGCATAACTGAGACAGATATTACAAACGAGGATAAAACAGATCTTATCGGGGTAATAGACAAGCTTTATATGTACGATACGGAAAGCGGCACCAAAATAAAGGAAATTGAGATTGATACAAAATCTCCGCTTTATATGCACAGAGTCTATGAGGATAAAGTGATGTTCTATGAGCTGTTAATAGATGAAGCAACCGATGAAACAAGGCAGAATGTGCAATGTTTTTATATGATAGATTTATAATTAATGCTGTAGCGGCGAATGCGGCATTATTATAATAAAAATTAAATTAGAATGTGCAATTATGAAAAGAATAATTAAAATGATTACTGCATTTACAGCAGCAATATGCCTTACTGTTAATGCTTTTGCCGCCAATCCCGTGACTGGCGGCGATTATGTTGGTACTTTAAAATCAACTGCCTATTCGCAATATTCAAAGAGATTCTCTGCTAGAACTCAAAATACAAATGAAAGCGTTGACGAGATTTTTGCTTGATTGAGTGTTAATGACTACTATACAGGTGGCCAGTATGATTATAACGATGATAAGAACTATAATTCAGATGATGTTCGTACATACTGCTATGTATCTTATGGTAGTGGTGCAAAAAAAGTAACTTCTTTTGGCGCTCATTCAGCATATAACAACGGAAAACAAACTTGCATGTTGTATTCATCACATAATTTTACAATATAATTTAAGCCGGATATTTAATCGCCGTTGAATATCAATTATTATCCCAAAGGAACTGCAATATTATGGCAGTCGATGAGGGCAACTGAGTGACTTAAAAATAGATGCTCAGTTGTTTCCTTATATACATTATTGCACAAAGTGGTATACAGAAAACAGTAACAAAGGTATTTTGCAAAGTAACGGAGGAACGCAAATGAAAAAACTTATCATTGCATCATTGCTTGCAATAGCTCTTGTTTTTTCGCTCTGCTCCTGTGCGGGAACAAGTGAAAGTGACACACAGAGCCTTGTGTCAAATCCATTTGAAACATCGGGGAACCTTAACAGCGAAACACAAGTGAGCAACCCGTTTGACACAACAGCTTCCGTAACAAATATCTCCGTAGATTCAGCGGTTATAGAAACATTGCCTCCGTTTAGTAAACCTCAGGAATCCGAACCTGAAAATGATGATTTCAGCAAATATCAGGAAGCCGAAATTGCATTCAGCGACTACAGCATTGAAGGCAAGTCAACTGTAAAGTACAGCGGCGGTGAGGTAAATTTCAGCTTTGTGTCCGATTCTGCAAAGAATAAATATGATGTAGAGATTGGCTATATGGCATTTATAAACGGTGTGCCTCAAAAGCTGTCGCTGAACGGCTCTGAAAAATCCGAGCTTGTAAGCATTTCACAAAAGCCCGACACAAAGCAGACGGTTACTCTTACCTTTATTCCGGAGATAACAAAAGAATACGAACATGAAAAAATATTGAAAGTAAAGCTGATGACCGTTTTGCACCCGTCTTACAGACCCAAAGACGGCTTTTTAGGCTTCGGAAACGCACATTCCGGACAGTCGTTCTTTGAATTTGAGCTTGAAGCAGACACAGAACCACAGATTATCGACGATTTTACATATTCGTCAGATTGTGAAAGCATTTTAGCAACCGCAAAAGTAAAAGAGGAGTATAATCTGACTGACGCAAAATTATCCGGAACAAATATGATAAGTTTGTTTGATGCAAAGCGTCAGGAACACAGCTTATCTATTGATAAAAGCTCGGATAAATTGGGCGTTACTCTGCTATTATATGGCGGTGAGCCTGATGAATATGCTGTATATTTTTATAAGAACCATGAGCGAATAAAGCTTGGAGAGAACGGCGGTATGAGATTTGCTTCAAAAACCGGTTATATAAATGAGTACAAGGTGGCGCTTGACGATGTAAAAGCGGGAGATATAATTTATGCTGTTGAAGTACCGCTAAACGCCGAGGTTGGCTCAATGAATATCCGTAAAAGTATTAGTATTGTGGTTACGGAAAACGAATAAGATGACAAAATATATTTCATAAATATCGGAGGAGCGCAAATGAAAAAACGCATTATCACATCTGCACTTGCTTTGGCACTTGCTTTCTCACTTTGTGCTTGTACAGACAATACATCGACAACGGAAAGCTATTCCGATAGTACAAGCGGAACAGTCGTATCATCAGAGACAGCCTCTTTTGCACAAAGCGATGAAAGCGTTCATTTACCGGAGAGTTTGCCCGAAACGAGTAAATCAAATCAGGCTGACGAAGACGTAGAAATAATAAACATTTATGACTATATCCCTGTTGGATATGTTGATGAAGAGCAGAGGTATTTGTTGCTGAAAGCAAACGCAGATAACTCCTTAAACGATTATACTTGTGATTATGTAGTTTATGACGATAGAGAAAAGAAGGCTGTATATTGCTTTACAGTCGGAGGTTACTATGATCCGGTATCTGAATCACAACCTTTTGATTCGGATGTAAAATATAGTGAAGGAATGTTCTCTTTTTCTGCGTGGAACTATTATGTCGATACCGATGAATGTGAAAGATGGTACGAGGTTACCGATGTGTACGGAAATCTGATATATAAAAGTACAACAAGCAAAACGCAGATAAGTCATTGTACTTATGTTCCTTCCGACGACAAGGTATATTACAATGCTTCTGTAAACGATGAATGCTGCTTTTATAAAATGAATTCAGACGGAAGCAATAAAGATAAATTATTCGATGAAAATTTTGCGGATTTCTATGTGCTTGATAATGAAATAGTGGGTTATTACTGCGAGGGTGAGGCGTTTACCGATGAATTTGACGCTTGCTATTTTTGCGTTATGGATAAAAACGGAAAGATGATACAGCAGATAAACATAGGCCCTTTCAGCAACTGCAACCGCAGGCTTGTAAAGGCGGGAGATTTTATCTGTTTTATGTCGCCGTTTGACCCGGAGATAAATCCGGAGTTTTCCGAACGCTCAAACGGAGTTATTTTCTACAATTACAAAACTAACGAGCTGAGAGTACAATATTTTGATAACGAGATAGAAAACAGTTATTGTGGGATTACTCCAAACGGTAAATATCTGATAACCTGTGTGCCCAATGATGTTGAAATCGAAGATTCTGCATTATACGCCTATGATCGAGGTGATACAACCGTAAATATATATGATACAGCAACCGGTGAGAAGCTGAAATATGAAAAGCTCGGAAAAGAAAATCTCCGACCGTCATATATGAATGTATTCAATGACAGAGTGGTTTTCATGGACGGATGGAACAAGTCTGTTTATATGATAGATAGCATATAAACCGGCGATCGACGGTTTATAATAAATTAATCTCGGGAGGAACATAAAAATGCAATTTAGAAATCTTTTTCATTTTAACCTCTCATAATTTATAGTTATCATCGGTTAAAACAAAGCCGCTAGAGCAATCTAGTATATACGCACAACATTTCAAACGCTTGCCAGAACTTGTTATTGCGGCTCCTCTTTAACATCAATATCCAAAGATAAAGTTAAGAGATTATTCTTTATGAGTAATTGAGATCTAATATGGATCTTCTGCTATATATAAATAAAAACGCGCTTGCTGCGTGGCGAAATTTGCCATGTTACAAGCGTGTTTTTTTATTTATCAAACATAAAACACAGGTATGTCGCAGTCCCCCCGCTATCAATCATAAAAAAGATTGATAAGGAGAAAAGCGGCATAAAATCCGGCAATAAATCAATACTGATTAACGGTAAATCTGTAGAAGTCACAGATGAAGTATATAAGGTATATGGAGATAATAAATACCATTCTGCATCCGGTGTTTACTTCTGCAGTTCGTGACGGATATATCCGCAGCAACCCTTCGGACGGCTTAATGGCTGACATTAAAAAGAGCCATGCTTGGGAAAAGCCAAAGCGACACGCTCTCACCGAGCAACAGCAAGCGAAGTTTGTTGAGTTCACGGCACAATCATATCAGTACAAGCATTGGCTGCCGCTCTTCACAGTCCTGCTCGGCACAGGTGGACGAATTGGTGAGATACTCGGTTTAAGGTGGGAAGATTGCGACTTTCCGAATAGTATAATCAATATTAACCACACCCTTATTTATAGGAAGTACACAGACGAAGCATCACACTTCGCAATAACCACTCCAAAAACAAAATCGGGTGTCAGAATAATTCCGATGCTTTCTGATGTAAAGGCGGCCCTCACAGAAGAATACAAGGAGCAGCTTGAGAGTGGATTTAATGAGAGCGTTGTAGACGGGTATTCTGGTTTTATATTCAAATCAAGAGACAATACAGTGCTGTCACCGCATTGCGTCAATCGAGCGATAGACCGGATAATTAAAGCGTGTAATGCGAAAGAGGAAGAAGATGCAAAAGAGGAACGTCGAGAGCCTGAACTGTTACCGCATTTCAGTTGCCACCATTTGCGACATACATTCTGCACTCGCTTTTGTGAGAACGAAACTAACCTGAAGATTATTCAGGAGATTATGGGACACGCGGATATTACAACCACGATGGACATATATAATGAAGCAACAAAGGATAAAAAGATGGAGTCCTTTGCAGGGCTTGAGGGTAAAATCAAGATACGATGAAAATTGAGCTTGCCACAACACGGTGGCAGGCTCCTTGATTTTTGAATAAGAATATGTTATACTGTATAAACAAATAAAAGTTTATGCGGCGAATAGTCGGTGATATCCGAGATGTGCTTCTTCGCCGGACAATGAAAACACCCTCGTTTTTTTACGACAATTTTTACGACAAATCAAATAAAGTTATGACATCTTATGTGAGGTTATGTACTTTAATGAAAACGGTTTGGATTAACAAAGTAAGGAAAAGAGAGGTTAAATCAGGGTATAAGATACTTTCACTTGAAATCCCGACGATGAAGCCGGAAGTAAAGTGAAATATTTTAACGGGCAGTTCCTTTGGGATTACCCGTTTTTAAAACAAACAGAAATACAAATCGCAAGTTGTAGTAAAGGAGGTTTACAATGGGGTTTTGGATTTTTATGTTGATTATGGATTTGCTTCTTCCATTTACGATGATTGGTTTTGGAAGATATTTTATGAAAAAGGCTCCAAAGGAAATAAATTCAGTATTTGGATATCGGACTTCGATGTCTATGAAGAACAAAGACACATGGGAATTTGCTCATAAATATTTTGGTAAAGTCTGGTATGTCTGTGGAATGGTTATGTTGCCGATAACAGTAATATTCATGCTTTTAGTGATTGGAAAAAATGAAGATTGTGTTGGGAGTATAGGAGGAATTATTTGTGGTGTTCAACTTATTCCTTTAATTGGGTCTATTCTCCCAACAGAAATAGCATTAAAAAAGAATTTTGATAAGAATGGAACAAGACGATAAATACAAGTTTGTCAGGTTGCCCTTTGAGAGAGGAGAAATCCCTTTCTCAAAGGGCTTTTCTGCTATACGGATGTTCAGGTGTAAAGTCACAATTGACTTGACCGCAGAAAACCGCTATAATAAATCTATACAAGCAGGAGGACTTCCAATGAATGAAAATTTTACTGTCAGAAAAGCAACCGAAAACGATATAAGCCTTATAGAAAACCTGATAAAAGGTCTTGCCGCATACGAAAAAAGACCGCAGGATATGACCGCCACACAGGAGGATCTGCGTTACTGGTTCTTTGAAAAGAACATAGCGACAGCACTTATCGCCGAACTAAATGGCGAGCCGGTCGGATATGCTATTTATTACCCCGTGTTCGCCTCGTTTGCGGCAAAGGCAGGAGTGCATCTTGAAGATCTGTTCTTAAAGCCGGAAAAACGCAGGAACGGACTTGGAACAAAGTTTTTTTCTGAGGTAGAGAAATTTGTAAAGCAGGACGGATTTTCATATATAGAGTGGAGCTGCCTTGACTGGAACGAGCCTGCAATCAATTTCTATAATAAGATCGGCGCAGAAGAGGAACACGGAAGAAGATATTTTTCATATATCTGCGAATAAATATTTACCATTGAGAACGAATTGTTTCAATGGGCTATTTACTGCTTATACCGCGTAAAACAGCTTGAGATTATAAGAGCAGGATACAATAATGAACAGGTTGTAGAAAAAGTCTGTTTTTTAGAAATGTAGCTTATTCTCAAACCCTAACCCCAAACCCCTTCCCCTCGGTGAAGGGCTGTGTATGCTTTGTTGGCTCTGCGTCTGTGCAACAGTGGTCGTTTGTTGTCGGTGCGTCCTGCACCGACTTTGTTCGACCACTTGTATGCATCCTTGCATAGAGCCTTTGGGCATACACGCCCGGCATCCGTGCCGGGGCTGAATGTGGGGCTGCCGCCCTCACCAAGCAAGGATGCTTGCAGTCAGTCGCACACAGTCGCTGCACGACGCAGCGACACCAACGACTGACAACCCGCATTGGGGCTACGCCCAAAGCAAGGACGCTTTGGTTGCTTGCCAAAAGTTTTGCACGATGCAAAACCAACATAGCAAGCAACGCTAAACACCCATTTTTAAAAATTGTGTAGGTTTATCGACAGTCTGCAATAATGAACTGTATCGGAAAAACTGACACGGTTCAGTTTTGTGTTGATTTGCTCAATCGCCCGCTGATAACGAAAGCAACGCATTCCCAAGCCGTATAGTGTTAAGCACAGCAGGTGCGGCTGTCAGTTTCGGTTTACACGGTGTAAACCGTATAAAAACGGTATCTGCACCGAAAGACGCAGTATAAATAACAGAGTATTATAAACCGATGCTCAGCTTTTGCTTGAAATTTTATGAAAATGTGCTAAAATATAATCAGACAGAATTGCGTGATATGAACAGATTTCACTGTCGGTATAATGCGTCAGGAAGTAATACTCCGGAGGGTAAAAATGTCTGAGGTAACTAAAAGGGCGCTCGAGCAGTCGCTTAAAAATCTTCTTCTGAAAAAACCGCTTACCAAGATTACTATAAATGATATTACCGAGGATTGCGGCATAAACCGGATGACCTTCTATTATCATTTTAAGGATATTTACGACCTTGTGGAATGGTCATGTCTTGAAGACGCAAGAAAAGCGCTTGAAGAAAAGAAGACCCACGATACCTGGCAGGAGGGTTTTCTGAATATATTTGAGGCTGTGCTTGCAAATAAACCGTTTGTTATGAATGTCTACCGCTGTGTCGATCGTGAGCAGGTGGAAAAATATCTGAAACCGCTCACAGACGGGCTGATAATGGGCGTAATAGATGAGCAGTCAACAGGGATCACCGTGCGTGATGAGGACAAGGAATTTATCGCACGGATATATTCGTATGTGTTCATAGGGATAATGCTTGACTGGATAAAAGGCGATATGAAGGAAGACCCGAGGCTGATAATAGATAAGCTCGCATTGCTTATAAAAGATTCCGTTTCCGATGCGTTGAATCGTTTCAAGCTGTGAGCCGGTTTTTATCAAAATGCCCGTTTTGATAAAAATTTATACAATTTACAGTGCTGTGCTAAAGATTTTAGCACGGCGCTTTTTTTGTTTATTGAAAGAAGTCGGAAATGTGGATATAATAAGGACAGAAAATAAATTTTCAGGAGGTTTTTATGTATTACTCAGCAGGAACTTATGAAGCATTCGCACATCCCGAAAAGCCGAAGGATGTCGACAAAAAATCAGCTTATATCATAGGCACGGGACTTGCCGGACTTACGGCAGCCTTCTATCTTGTAAGAGACGGACAGATGAAGGGCGAGCATATCCACCTTCTTGAGAAACTGGAGCTTGCGGGCGGAAGCTGTGACGGACGCAAGGATATTACAAAGGGTTTCTATATGCGTGGCGGTCGTGAAATGGATAATCATTTTGAGGTAATGTGGGATACATTCCGTGACGTTCCCTCTATTGAAACGCCCGGTGTATCGGTGCTTGACGAATACTATTGGCTCAACAAGCACGACCCTAACTATTCTCTCTGTCGTGCAACGGTAAACTGCGGCAAGGACGCACACACAGACAAGAAGTTCGAGCTTGACAAGAAATCGGCAATGGCACTCTCAAAGCTCTTCTTAACACCCGAAAAGGATCTTGAGGACAAGAAGATTTCGGAGGTTCTCCCCGACAGCTTCTGGAGTACGAATTTCTGGCTGTATTGGCAGACAATGTTCGCTTTCCAGCGCTGGTCGAGCGCTCTTGAAATGAAGCGTTATCTTTGCCGTTACGTTCATCACATAGACGGACTTCCGGACTTCAGCGCACTGCGCTTCACAAAGTACAACCAGTACGAGAGTATGATACTTCCGCTTGTAAAATATCTTGAGGCTCACGGCGTTCGCATCGAGTACGGAATGGACGTGAAGAATGTCATCATCAAGGATGACGGCGGCAGGAAGATTGCAAAGCAGATAGTCTATATAAAGGACGGAAAGCAGCAAACGATAGATCTTATCGAGGACGACCTTGTGTTTATAACAAACGGTTGCTGTACCGACACATCCTGCTACGGCGATCAGACCCACGCCCCCGATTTATCCGGTGTAAAGAACGGATTCGGTGAATCGTGGGATATGTGGAAGGCTATTGCGGCACAGGCGAAAAACGGCGAATACGGCAACCCCGACAAGTTCTGCAGCGATGTTGACGCTACGAACTGGATGAGCGCCACAGTAGCGACCTCGGACGATGAGATAATCAGATATATTATGAATATCTGCAAGCGTGACCCACGCATGGGCAAGGTAACAACAGGCGGCATTGTCACCGTAAAGGACAGCACAGAAAACTGGTATCTTTCGTGGACGATAAACCGCCAGCCACAGTTCAAGTCGCAGGATAAGAATATGGTTCTCGTATGGCTGTATTCCCTTAATACAAACAAGGAAGGCAACTATGTGAAGAAAGCCATGCGTGATTGCACAGGCGAGGAGATTTGCTGTGAGTGGCTCTACCACATCGGTGTACCGACAGAAAAAATCAATGCGCTTGCCAAAAACTCCTGCAACACCACAACGTGCTATATGCCTTATATAAACGCATTCTTCCAGCCGAGAAAGGAATCCGACAGACCTAAGGTAGTGCCGGACGGCGCAGTAAACTTCGCTTTCATCGGTCAGTTTGCCGAAACGCCCCGTGACACCATTTTCACTACCGAGTATTCTATGCGTACCGGTATGGAATCTGTCTACACCTTGCTTGACATAGACCGTGGCGTTCCTGAGGTATGGGGAAGCAAATATGATGTCCGTGAGCTTCTGCGTGCTTGCTACTATGCTATAGACAAGAAGCCGATAACGGATATAAAGCTCTCATTCAAGGAAAAGATGCTGCTTAAAGTCGTAATGAAAAAAGCCAAAGGTACCGATGTCGAGCTGCTCTTAAAGGAGAGCGGCCTTATAGAATAACATCCGCCGGCGACACTGCCTGCAGAATAAATATCAGCAAAGGCTCCGAATTGAACTGTCGGAGCCTTTTCGCTGTCCGTGAATATGCTCATAAATAAAAACCCTTGAAAGCCTCAGCCTTCAAGGGTTTTGTTGGCGCAGACGGTGAGATTCGAACTCACGTGCGGTTGCCCGCAAACTGATTTCGAGTCAAGTTGCCAAAACCGAACATGGCGGAATTTGACGGAAGATAACGGCAGATGTGAGAACCTCGAAAATGCCGTGTTTTCAAGGCTTGCACACCCATTTGCGTCGAAAACGCAGCGAAAATCCGAGTCCGAGAGTCTCCTCCGATTTTGCCGAGTTCTAACGGATTTTCGGAAAAGTCTATTAGAATTTTTGATAGAACCGAGCGATTTTTCGCCCCAAAATCACGCTTTTGGCAGTGCGTGAAAAGCACCGGTTATGCCGGACTGCACCCAAAGTCGTGTAGGCAAATGCCGGGGTGAGATCAAAACTGCCGTTATCGGCAAAAATATAAGTGAAAACAGATTTAGAATGATTGATTTTTTGCCGATATTGTGGTATACTGATAATAGTAACTTCGGAGGGCAAAATGATGAAATATTTATCCGTAAGAGAGATAGCGGCGCTTTGGAACACCTCAGAGCGCAGCGTCCGCAACTACTGCACGGCAGGCCGCGTCCCCGGCGCTTTTCTGACGGGCAAGATCTGGAACATTCCCGAAAATGCCGAGAAGCCCGAACGGAGCAATAAAAGCAAGCCCGCACCGCAGACTTTGGCAGATATTCTCAAAGAGGAAAAGCGCAGCCGGATCCACGGCAGAGTTTATCATAAGGTGCAGGTGGAGCTCACCTATAACTCCAATCACATGGAGGGCAGCCGCCTTACCCACGAGCAGACGCGCTTTATTTTTGAAACAAACACCGTCGGCATCACCGAGGAAGGCGTGCGGGTGGACGATATCATCGAAACCGCCGATCACTTTCGTTGTATCGACGAGGTTATCGAAAGCGCAAAATCGCAGCTCAGCGAGAAATTTATCAAGCACCTGCATTTTATCCTGAAAACCGGAACAAGCGACGCAAGGAAAGATTGGTTTGCCGTCGGCGAATACAAAAAGCTGCCGAATGAGGTCGGCGGGCGGGAAACGACCTTGCCCGAGGACGTGTCGGCGGAAATGAAAAGACTGCTCGATGAGTATAACGGCAAGGAAACGGTGACGCTTGAAGATATCCTTGCGTTTCATGTGCGGTTTGAGCGCATTCACCCCTTCCAGGACGGCAACGGGCGTATCGGCCGGCTGATTATGTTCAAGGAATGTCTGAAACACAATATTGTGCCGTTTATTATTGAGGACAGCATAAAAATATTCTATTACCGCGGATTGCAGGAGTGGGACCGGGAAAAAGGCTATCTGACCGACACTTGCCTGTCGGCGCAGGATACCTTCAAGAAATACCTGGATTATTTCAGAATACCGTATGAAAACTGAAAACCTCACGCACGGCTTTGAATGAACCGTGCGTGAGGTTTCTGTGATATACCATGCCTTTTCAAAGTAGGACAAGAATTTATTCTCTGTAACAAAGTGGAAATTCAGCAAATTTTCACTTTGGTCAAGTGATTCTTGCGAAAAACGGAACAGCCAAAAACAAGACAGCGGCTATCATACACCGACTCAGTCATGCCGCTATCGTGGCAGCGGGCTCTAGTTTAACAAATACTTTAGGCATCGGAACATTGGTATCCTTGATTGTGTTATCTATAAGACTCACCGCTTTACAAAATAGGTATTATTTCATTTTCATTAAACCACCCTGTTTGAAACAACGCGGAAACGGTTGTTTCGACACAGTCAGTATAGAAAACAATAGCCAAACTGTCGATTGCTCTGCTGCATGTCACATACAACAATCGTCTCGTTCGGTCAAGTATTGTTTCTTTTCCTTCAGACTCATTTTTCAGATCAGTTTGTGATTTTGGTGTAATTCCGAAGAGCTTCTCGTAATTAAACATTGTTCCCTGAGACGATTTTTCATCAATTATAACCATCACACGATCAAACTCCAATCCTTTTACACCTTGATGCGTGTCGAAACTTGCATGGCCATTAATATATTCCCAGTATCGTTCTATCTCCGAAAAATGAGCTTCAAGAGCTACAGATAATCCACATAGTTTCTGATAATCTTCATCACCTTCGGCTGGCGGATCTTCCAAAAGATGTTGAAGATCCTTTGAAATAGGAAATATGTTGTTCTCGTAAATTATATGCAGAAGCTCACTGCATAGAGGATCATTATCTTTCCAACATAAAGATAGGCGATCAATACTATTTTGAAGGTTATCTAATGATTCATTAGTTAGAATCAAATCTTTATTTTTGTAAACAATTGCATTTTCTTTTACAATTTTGGTTTTCTCAAAAGGATTGTTTTCCAAATCGGCTGTGTGTAATGGTATTAAAATATGTGTAAACACACCTATAGCTGACAACGAGCCGTCACGTAACCCTTGTTTATATGATGAAACGTTATCAAGAGCCTCAAATAAGTGCTTGAAGCCTAATCTCTCTGCAGCCATTTTGTGTTCAACAGTTAGTTTTTTTACTTCTTCAGATTGTTCCCATTTTTTATCACAAGTGATTTTGGCCATTTGTAATTGCACGTTTTGTTCTGTATTATATGGGTTTTCACGGGAAGCTACGAAAACTCGAACGAAACCACCTTCTTTATTCAAACGTGGGCGCTGTTCAATACCATCTACTGGTTTTCTAATCAAATTGCATAAATCAACAATTCTTTTTCTACTACGGTGATTCATGATTTTTGAGGGAGTTTCCCAAGTATCAGGAATAGATGCAAGCAAATCCTCTTTTCCTTCAAGGTAGATTCTTTGCATGATATCTCCGAGTAATCCCATAGAAAAACGACAGGAATATTTTTCCTGTATGAGCAAGAAAACATTCATTAGTTCTTTCTTTGTATCTTGGCTTTCATCAATCAATAAGATTGGATATGTATCAACAAGAATTTTTTGCAATGTCTCTTGTTGAAATAATAAATCCGCTGTTATTTTTATAACTTCGGTGTGATCTAATGAGTTGCTTTCAGTGTTTATACCGTCGGGATTATAAATAAAACGCTTTACTGAAGCCAAATAGTCAAACCTTTTTTTGAGTTTATTCAGTTTTTTCTCGGTTTGCTTATATGTTTTTGTTTCCTTATTTCTGCTGGATGCTAACTTTGTCTCAGCCTCAGTGATTCTCATACTTATGTCACTTTTTAACCATATGCGTATATCTTCTGTGTGTGAGCATATTAGATTCCAGGCAAAACTGTGAATAGTAGATATTTCAAACAAGGAATTGTAGCGACACCTACGTTTTATCTCGTCCCTTGCAGCTTTGGTATAAGTTATGACTGCAACTCTTCTATTGTTCAATTTAAGCTCTCGACCACAAGTTTTATTGATGTAGTCTAAAGCACATACAAGACTTCTTGTTTTTCCGCTTCCGGCACCGGCAAAAAGGAAAAAACTTTTTGGATTTTTTATATTCAGACAATTCTGAATAATACTATCGGCAGCATTATCTCTGTTATCATCAGTAACAACGCAAATATCCTCCATCATTCGTCCTCCTTGTCCAAAAAGTCGTTATTGTCTTTCGAAGAAAGCTCCTTTTCCAACCATTCTAAAGCGTCTGCTATGTATGCAGGTATTACTATGCTTTGTGGATCTTTGTTGTATATCATATCCAAGGCAAATTCAGCTTTTTTAGCAGTTGTACTTTCCAACGCTTTATAAACATCGGTAGATATTTGAGTTTCATTTTCAGTCTTAAACGAATTCCTGAATTTTTTTATCAAGCCTACACCTTGCATAGTTTTGAAGCTGTCAAAATTAGTGTATGCTAAAGAGTCCTCAAATGTAGTTGGGATAAATTCATGCTCCGTTCCGTCTGAAAAAACAACTTTTACAGGGGTCTGATAAGCTACTCTTGTTTTTGCATCATCAATATAAGGATTAGTTTCTACTTTGCTGTCAAAGTCAAGGTCAAGCAAATAGTCCAAATCTGTATTTCTAATTACCCAATTTTTAATGGTTGGATTAGATGAAAAGTATCCCTTACCATGTTCAGGCAATACGCTTTTACTATGGGCACCGTGAGCACTATCCAAATCGGCAATAACCAAACAAGAAATTCCTAACATATCAATCAGTGGTTTTAAATAATGTGCATATCGTCCACCAATTTCTAAAACTGATATATAAGCATCATCCAACACTTCATACTTATTAAGGAAATATGGCATAAACATTCTCTCGCCTGCCCCCTCAATCAATATGGCAGCATCGGCAAAGAACAAATCGCAATGAGTTGTTCGAAGATATCGTGTTACAAAACGAGATGTCTTTGTTGATACTCCAAATACATTGGACAAATTGACAACCACCGAGATTGGCAAGCCTTCAACACTCTTAGTTCTTCTAAAATAACGCAGATTAGCGAATTCACATTCCAATGCTATGCTACTTGAATGTGTTGAAACAATCATCTGAGTGCAGTAATCACTTTTGTTCTTCAACAATGGATTGTTTCTCAAAATATCATACGCATTTTTGATAAATACCTGTTGAACTTGAACATGCAAATGTGCTTCGGGTTCTTCAATCAATACAAGATGAATCGGTTGTATAGCTTCAATTTCTTCTTCATCCGCCTTGCGTCTATCACCATTAATCCAAGAATCTCTAAAACTCATCAGTTTAAAGGACATAGAAATTAAATTTTGATAGCCTAAGCCATTGAATCGTTCTGGTAACTTGTATTTGTTATCGCCATCAGAAAAAATTGGATATTTTACAACTGTGCTATGAGATATGATGTCACTTGTCTGTGTTTTAGCTTCAATCACAATGCCCGGATTATACTTGCCGGGATATCCGAATTTTGCCAACTCATCCATGGCGTTCTGGAAACGTTTTGAAATCTGTTTATCAAATACTTCTTTAGCAGCTTGCATCTCATTTAGTGCTCGTATATCAGATGCAGATGGCTTGCGTTCAGGGTCTAATTGCCTGTCATAGTAATCCCTCAATTGTGCAGACAGTAGGCTGCTTTCGCTTTTGGTGTCATTTTCATCTTCATTAGAATCTTCAAGCCAACGCTGCGCCGAAATAATGTCAATTCGAATTAACTTTTTGAATGGATCAAAATCTAACGGAGAGTTATTGTACGGAGTTTCTTGCGGAGAGGCAACGCTATTTTCTGTAAGTTCGACAACTTTGGCTGGATCGAGAATATAAGCATTCATAATAAAATGATTTTTCAATTTATCGTGAAGATAATTCTTTAAGTCCAATGGCCATAATTTAGCCTTTCCAGATCTTGTACGAGCCAATCTATATGCAGTTACATATTCTTGAAATAGTTTCTCTACATCCTTAGGTTCGTAAACTAATCGTATGCCTATCTTGCCACTGTGCCACGATAGTGTAGGAATAATATCTGAAACATATCGTAGTTCATATTCTCGTACATCGAGCCATACATCGATGGAAGGGCATATATCTTTCCAATCATCAACACTTGGCACGATAGGGTTGCTTTCATCAACATATCTTTCACCTAAATGTGCAATAGATGCCAAGTTAGATAGTGTAAAATCTTCTATAACAAGTTGACGTTTCTTCAAAAACTTTACAAGAGCAGACATTGCCGATGTTTTTCCGCTGTTATTTGCTCCGACAAATATAGTGGATTTGGGACTTAAATCAATTCTACAACTTTTCAGCTTTCTGAAATTTTTAATCTCTACAAAAGCAATATTCATAAATTTTCTCCTTTATATTCGATTACTATATGGGAGTGATTTTACATAACCATCCATTCCCAATCGGGAATATAGCCATCATCAGAAAATTCGTGGGTTTCATCAAGCACAATACCATCAGCATTGTGTTTAACTGGAAGTTTTATAGTACCAAAACGCAAGTTTTCGTGTTCTCCAAATGTGCGAAGGACGTTTTTTCTTCCATACGATGTTCATCATCAATAATGACAGATTACCCGTAACAAACCCACACTTCGTCGCCGTCAGTTTCTGAGAAAATAGCAACGATCCTTTTGTCAAAGTAAGTTTTTCAAAGCGAACATAGTCCTGTAACTGATCTTGTGTTTTGGTTTTATCCCAGCAACTAAATTTGTTTTTACATTCCACAAGAACTGACAAACGTTTATTTTCAAAACAAAGGTCAAGAAATTTGTTCTGTGTTCCAGTGGTAGCCTTTTGATAATTATTAATGCACTGATTAACGTTTGAGCATAGCTAAAGTTGCCAGTTTCGGTATTTCAAATATGGCATTTATCGCTAATTATATTTATAATATCAAATCTATTCATATTAAGATCTCTCACAATTTTTTCGTTTTACAGGCTGTATATTCTTTGTGACCGCTACCGTTATTGCTTGTGGGAAGGCGGGTCTTTACTACAGCAACACTTCCCACTTGCCGTATCTCTTGCCGCTTTCACGGCGGATATAGTTTTTATCTTGCAGCGATTTCATAATTCGCTTGATCGTAGCAATGGATTTTCCGGTTGATTCTGCAATTTCTTGCTGTTTTATTGTCGGGTTCTTTGCGACCAATTCTAAAACCGCAAGCTCTTCTAAGGTACAGCCCAAAGTGTCAAATTGATACTTTGAAACTTTGGAATTGATACTTTGGAGAGTGCCTTCATCCGCAAAATCAATGTGCATATAGCGGTTTTTCAGTTCATGTTTAGTGCTGAGCAGGAGATTAGAGAAAAACAATTCCAAAAACTTTGTGGTGGAATGAACGCCCTTTTGCAAATTATTATAGTTTGCCCGGACCAGTGCGTTGCGGAAATACCACGAGTTTTCACGGAACGCATCGTTATTGACGCGGAATCCAAAGGTTTTCATATATTTAATCATAAACACGGCAGTGGCACGGGTGTTTCCCTCACCGAAGGGATGAATCTGCCAAATATCCGATGCAAACTTTGCGAGGTGCTTTACCGCTGCTTCAACCGACAGTCCCTCATAAGAAAACTGCTTTTCGGTGGCAAAATCATAATCCAGCGTTTCTTTAATGCTGTTCCAATCCGCATAGATTACGGTGTCGCCGTTCAGAACCCACTCTTTCTTTGTGATGTTATATTGCCTGATTTGACCGGCGTGGTCGAACACACCCTCGAACAATCTGCGGTGAATGGTAATCCACTCGGCAGGGGAAAACTGAAACGCTTTTTCTCCCAGCAGCTTCGTTATTCTTGCCGAAACGATATCCGCTTCTTTGGTTTCGTTTTCCGTCCCGGTGCGGACAGAGCGCTGCTCATAATAACTGTAAATCCTTTTCTGCGCTTCATCAATGGTGATTTTGCCCTCAATATGCTCCTTCGCGGTGTCCAGCAAATAGGCAGAAGTATTCAGCCCGTCAACTGCCTGCAAGCCGATGGCTGTTTGCCACGCTTCGCTTTTTTCGGCTCTACCTGGTTCGCCCTGCTTTATATATTCTTCAAGTTCAAATTGCCAATTTTTATCCGGCATATTTGCACCTCATTCCTTACTTAAATCTTCCAGCTTGAAGGTCGTGTATCCTTCGTAATAATAACTGTGGTCGATGCCCTTCACATAGACCTCTCGGCTATCTACATCATCGGTGAGTGCGTTTTTTAAAAGATGTTTGATTTCAATATCTTTTATCGGGCTGCGCTCCATGGCAAGAAGATAATCTTCTTTATCAACCCGGCTCCAATCAACAACCTTGTGAAGCTCAGATTTGAAAATAAGGTCGAGCCAAATGCGGGTGCTGCGCCCGTTGCCCTCCCAAAAGGGGTGGGCGATATTCATTTCCACATACTTCTCAACGATTTCATCAAAGGTGGACTGCGGCATTTTATCAATGTTGGAAAGTGCCGCTTCAAGGTACATCAGCGGCGCAAAACGGAAGTTGCCTTTGGAAATGTTTACGGTTCTCAGTTCTCCGGCAAAATCGTAAATTTCATCAAAAAGATACTTATAAATTGCTTTGAGGGCGGAGAATTTTCCCGTTTCCAATTTATCAAGCAACCCGCTATCAAAAAATTCAAGCGCCTTTTTCTTGCTGATGTGTTCTTCCTCACGGGCAAGGTCGGCAGCGTTTGTCAGCCCCAATTTATTTTCAAGTGCCATAGTGCACCTCCGAATATTACTTATCCGCCGCAATGCCGGATTTCATCTAGGCATCAACTTCGCTGATTTTGAATTTCCACAGCCTGCCGATCTTGGCGGCGGGCATTTCTCTGCGCTCGATCCAGTCAAGAACGGTATCACGGCTGACGCCCAAATATTCCATAATTTCTTTCATCGAATACCAGCGTTCAAGATTGTTATCCATAGTGAAACCCTCCGTTTTCACGAAAATACAATACTACAAAATATATTATACCACATTTATTGGAATATCACAAGGCTTAATAGGGGTTTATTCGGGGTTTTCAAGAAAAAAGTGAATTCCCAAAGTAAATTCCACAGTGGAAATTGAAGTGGAATTAAGTGTGGGAAAGAAAATGTGGTAGAATTAAGTCTGGGAAAAAGGAGGCCCGGAATATGAACCAAGAAAAGAAATGCAAACACATGACGCTCGATGACAGGATAGAGATTCAAGAGTGTCTCAGCAAAGGAATGACCTTTAAGGCAATCGGAAAGCGAATCGGAAAAGATCAGACAACCGTATCAAAGGAGGTTAAGCTACACGGAAAAACATACTCAAACAGTTTTACCAAAACAGACGAGAGCTGTCCCGGATTACTGAAGGCGCCGTTCGTTTGCAACGGATGTCCCAGACGCAACCACAGCAACTGTCGATATGTGAGAAGAGTATATCAGGCAAAAGCCGCTCAACAGGAATATGAGACTGTATTAGCGGAGTCGAGGGAAGGAATTCCTCTCACGAAAGAGGAGTTTTACAGGACTGAACAAATTGTTTCATCCGCAGTGAAAGCCGGACAAAATGTTTATCATGCAATTCAGGCAAACAGCTTGCCTGTTTCCAAGACGACGGTATACCGACATATTGAACGCGGGTACTATTCGATCTCTAAAATAGATCTTCCGCGCGCCGCAAAATTCAAGCCTAGGAAAAAGGAAAAAGATGAATACGTTCCGAAAGGCGTAAAGATCGACAGGAGCTTTGATGACTTCATGCTGTTTCTTGAAGAAAATCCGTCCGCCAATTATGTGGAAATGTATACGGTCATCGGCAGGATCGGCGGCAAAGTGATTATGACCTTTCAATTTGTAAATGTTGACTTCATGTTCGGACTGCTTTTGGATAACAAGACCGCCGCAGAAGCCGCTGCCAAGATTCGTATGCTCAAGAAAACCGTACGCAGTTACGGCTTTGACTTTGCGGATATCTTTCCTGTCCTTCTGACGGACAACGGGGGAGAATTCAGTGATGTTGCATCCTTTGAAAACGGGTTGGATGAGAAACCGGAAACAAAATTGTTTTTCTGTGATCCCAATGCACCTTACCAAAAGCCTCATGTTGAAAACAACCACACCTTATTCAGGGGAATTGCCAAATCGGCACTTCATTTGATGATTGGACACAGCAAGATGTCGATCTGATATTTTCCCATATTAACGCCGTGAAGAGAAAACAATTTAACGGGAAAAGTGCCTATGACATGTTTTCCTTTGCGTATTCCGAAAGGCTCGCCGAGGCTCTCGGCATCTCTTTTGTTGAGCCCAAAATGTGATTCAAACATCTAAACTGTTGAGGCACCTTTCCTAAAGTAAATTCCACATAGGTGGAACTTAGTCTGGGAAATTTCATTCTCAGGCTTTTTTGCCATGCACTTTTTTATCTCTCTTCTTGTCTTTTGTCCTCTCTCGGCACCTTTTTCGCTTTTTCCCAAAGTAAATTCCATCGTTTTCTCATACTAAATTCTACTGCTTTTTCACTGTGGAATTTACTTTGGGAATTCATGTTTTCAAGAAAAAGTCATGAATTACACGGCATATCAAACAAACGACGGACCTAAGCGTGGGTGTGTGATTCTGTTATAGTCTTTGTTGTAAACGGTAAGGTAACGGTGTTTTGCTCCATTTTTACTTGGCGGCAACGGAAAAAGCGGAAAGTTATCGAATAATATTCGAAGTTTGACGGAAAAGCGTCGAATTATCTTGTGAAAAAGTCCTTCATATGCTATAATATAAAATGTAATCGTAGTTATCTTTCAAAGGTGAGGTTTCAAATGATGAAAGCAAGTTATAAAAAGCTGTGGAAACTCCTTGTTGACAAAGAAATGAGTAAATCAGATCTGCATAAAGCCACAGGGCTTTCCTCCAGCACCATGACTAAACTCCGCCGCAGCGAGGATGTTTCTATGGAAGCGCTTCGAAAAATCTGCATTGTTCTCGACTGTAATATTGCTGATATCGTTGAGTTTGAAAAAGAAAACAATTGACGAAGTAATAATGAGAATATTGAAAATCGGTCTACACTTTAAAGAATTACATAGGAGCATCTGCTTGAATCGCGAAAAGAAATATGCCTGCGTACAAGGTGGGCAGGCTGTGGAAGTTCAAACTGTCAGAGGTAGATGATTGGATTCGCTCCGGCGGCGCAGCCGACGATAAAGCAGAGAACGCCGACTAAGACCGTTTTATTGTGCAGCGAATTTGATATGATAATAGTGGCTCACTATAGAGCGAAAGGAAACGAAGAAATATGGACAATCAGGTGCATAATCAAATAGTTAGTTTTATATGGGGCATCGCAGACGATTGCCTGCGAGATGTGTATGTGCGCGGTAAATACCGTGATGTGATTCTGCCGATGACGGTTATCCGTCGTCTGGACGCCCTTTTGGAAGATACCAAGCCTGCTGTGCTCGAAATGAAGGAAAAGTTAGACGCCGCAGGTATTGATAACCAGTGGCCGGCACTGTGCAACGCCGCCGGACAGGCATTTTGCAATGCATCTCCTTTTCTGCTGAAGGATCTGACCAGCAGAGCAAAGAAACAGACTCTGAAAACGGATTTTGAAGCTTATCTTGACGGTTTCTCTCCGAATGTGCAGGAGATTCTGGAGAAGTTCAAGTTCCGCAATCAGATTGACACCATGATTGAGGCGGACATTCTCGGTGCGGTGATTGAAAAGTTCGTGTCCTCGGATATTAACCTCAGTCCGAACCCGGTGTACAAAGACGAAAAAAAGACCATTCTCAAGCATCCCGGCCTGGACAACCACGGCATGGGTACGATTTTCGAGGAACTGATCCGTAAGTTCAACGAGGAGAACAACGAGGAAGCCGGCGAACACTGGACGCCCCGTGATGTTGTTGAACTGATGGCAGACCTTATCTTTATGCCGATTGCGGATCAGATCAAGGACGCTACTTACTCCTGCTATGATGGGGCCTGCGGAACGGGTGGTATGCTCACCGTTGCACAGGATCGGCTTATGACACTGGCTGCACGGCGCGGCAAAAATGTTTCCATCCACCTTTTTGGGCAGGAGATCAACCCGGAAACCTATGCCATCTGCAAGGCGGATATGTTACTCAAGGGCGACGGCGACCAGGCAGAACATATCAGTTACGGCTCAACGCTGTCCTTGGACGGCAACGCCACCCGGCAGTTTGACTTCATGCTCTCAAATCCGCCTTATGGCAAGAGCTGGAAAACTGATGCAGAAAAGATGGGTGGCAAGAAGGAAATCCTCGACAGCCGTTTCAATGCTTATCTGGACGGCGGTGAGCAGCTTACAATGATCCCGCGCACCAGTGACGGGCAGCTCTTGTTCCTGCTGAACAATGTGTCGAAGATGAAAACGGACACGCCGCTGGGCAGCCGCATTGCAGAAGTACATAACGGCTCGTCCATCTTCACCGGCGACGCAGGCAGCGGCGAAAGCAACGCCCGACGTTATATGATTGAGAACGATCTCGTTGAAGCAATTATCGCCGTGCCGGAAAATATGTTCTACAATACAGGCATCGGCACATTCATCTGGGTGCTTTCCAACAAGAAAGAAGAACGCCGCAAGGGTAAAATTCAGCTTATCGACGCAACGGCGATGAAATCGGCGCTGCGCAAGAACATGGGCAAGAAAAACTGCGAATTCACGTCGGATATTCGTAAGGAAATCGTCCGCATCTTCCTCGACATGGAAGAGAGCGACGTCAGCATAATTTTGAACAACGAGGACTTCGGCTATTGGAGCGTGACGGTGGAGCGACCGCTGCGTTATAGAATAGACGTGAACGTAAAAACAATAAAGGAAACTTTGTTATTGTTCCGAACCTTCGGAATAGATGTTAAACCCAATTACACTAACGTTCCGGAAATTGCACCTGCTGATTTCCTCTCATATATTGAAAAAACTCCGAAAGCAAGGTCAATGAAGATACCTAAAACGGTGGGTGCGCTTAGATTTGAAAAGGTGTATCATGCATATATGGAAGCCCTTATAAACCTTATAAGTGAAAAACCATATATGGATTATAATGAATTCGTCAAGCTGATTTATAACGATCCAAATATAAAGAACTGCGAGATAAAATTCAAGCAATATGAAGATTTCTTTTTTCCGCTTTTAACAATAGACCCTTCCGCTGAGATAGTATGTAAAAAAGGTTTGCCTATACCTGATCCTAACCTGCGCGACACTGAGAATATTCCGTTTACCTACGAGGGCGGAATTGACGCCTTTATGAAAAACGAGGTGCTGACCTATGCACCGGACGCATGGGTGGATGAAAAGAAAACCCAGATCGGCTATGAGATTAGCTTTACGAAGTATTTTTATAAGCCGGTGGAACTGCGCCCTATGGATGAAATTTTGAAAAGTCTAAACGACTTGGAGCAGGAAGCGGACGGATTGTTGGCAGAGATATTGGAGGGAGTTGAATGAACAAATATAATACTCACACTCAATTCCTGGACATATGGATCTCAAAAATCCCTGCACGCTGGCAAGCACACAAAATGAAACACTTATTTTCTGAACGCTCTGAAAAAGGATACCCGAATGAGCCGTTATTAGTTGCGTCTCAGAACATGGGGGTTGTTCCAAAGAACGTGTACGGCAACAGAACGGTTGAGGCGCAAAAAGACTTGCATTTGCTGAAACTTGTACGTGTAGGTGACTTTGTTATAAGTTTGCGCTCATTTCAAGGGGGACTTGAATACGCTTACTATCAAGGCATAATTAGTCCCGCATACACAATATTGATTCCACACGAACCTATGTCAGGTTCATATTTTCGCTACCTTGCCAAAAGCAAACCATTCATCGGGCTTTTAACATTGTGCGTGACAGGCATTCGCGAAGGGCAAAATATAGACTACGCGAAGTTGAAAAACCATCTTCTCCCCGTCCCACCCCGTGAAGAGCAGGATCAGATTGTGCGCTTTCTGGACTGGAAGGTTTCGAGTATCAATAAGCTGATCAATATCAAGAAAAAAGAAATCAAAGCGATTGATGCGCTGAAGCGGTCAATTGTAAGTCATGCGATTACTCGTGGGCTGACAGCAGATGCCCCCATGAAGTATAGCGGCGTCAAGTGGCTGGGAGATATTCCGCAAAGATGGTACACAGTTCCGCTATATGCAATTGCACAGGTTAAGTCTATTAACAATTGCATAGATTTGCCACTAATGTCAGTCTATCTTGATGCTGGCGTGGTTCCATTTGTTGAAAGAGAGGAGAAACGAACTAACGCAACAAGCAAGGACTTGACCAACTATCAGCGTGTTGATCCCGGAGATTTCGTTCTGAATAATCAGCAAGCGTGGCGTGGTTCGGTAGGCGTTTCGTTTCATTCTGGGATTGTTAGTCCGGCATATATTGTGCTTTCATTGAACAATACCCTTGATAGTCATTATGCAAACTACTTATTTCGGTCTCGTTGCATGGTTGACCAATATTTGGTAATCTCGCGTGGGGTTGGCTCTATACAAAGAAACCTCTACTGGTCTGCGCTAAAACGTGTTGTTGCACCAATTCCTTCAAAAAAAGAACAAATGGAAATTGTCGAGTATTTAGATGGTTTAAACAATAAGTTTGATGCTACGATAAAAAAACTGACAGAAGAAGTTGCTGTGCTAGAAGAATATAAGAACAAGATTATTGCTGATACCGTCACCGGCAAGATTGATGTCCGTGGCATCGAAATCCCCGAATACGAATTTGTGGATGAAGATACCGATGCGGACAATGAGGACGACGGCGAAGAAGATACCGAGGAACAGGAGGATTGAGCATGGCTGATACAAAAGACCTCGCTCTTGAAGAAAACCAGGGCGATATCGTTATCTATCAGACCGAGGACGGCGATACAAAAATAGACGTCCGCTTTGTGGATGAGACCGTGTGGTTGACCCAACAGCAGATGGCAGAGCTTTTTCAGTCCTCCCGCACCAACATCGTGGAGCACATTCAACATATTTACGAGGAGGGTGAACTGGACGAAGCCTCAACCTGTCGGAAATTCCGACAAGTTCGCACCGAGGGCAGCAGACAAGTCACAAGAGAGATCCCGTATTATAACCTTGATATGATCATCTCTCTTGGATACCGCGTAAAATCAATGATCGCCACCAACTTCCGTCGCTGGGCAACAGAGCGATTGAAAGAATATATGGTCAAGGGCTTTACGATGGATGACGAGCGGCTGAAAAATCTTGGCGGCGGAAACTACTGGAAAGAGCTTCTCGCCCGTATCCGGGATATCCGTTCCTCCGAAAAGGTTATGTACCGGCAGGTGCTTGACCTGTATGCTACCAGCGTGGACTATGATCCGAGAAGTTCGGAATCCGTGGCATTTTTCAAAATGGTGCAGAACAAGCTGCACTATGCTGCGCATGGACATACGGCTGCGGAGGTCATTTATGAGCGGGCTGACGCAGATAAGCCGTTTATGGGTCTGACCGCCTTCTCCGGCGATTTTCCGACAGCAAAAGACATCGGCATTGCCAAGAACTACCTGACTGAGGAAGAATTGCAGATATTGAACGGCATCGTTTCCGGATATTTCGATTTTGCAGAGGTACAGGCGATGCGCCACCGCCCCATGCATATGAGCGACTATGTGGAACATCTGGATCGGGTACTTTCCTCCACCGGAGAACAGCTTCTGGTCGGTGCGGGTAAGGTCAGCCACAAACAAGCAATGGAAAAGGCAAACCAGGAGTATCAGCGTTTTCTCGTGCAGAATCTCTCTCCTGTTGAGGAGGCGTATCTGCAAACCATAAAGGAAGTCGAAAAAACAGCAAAGAAAAAAGCAAAGGAGGACTGAGCAAGATGGAGGTCACCGATACAAAGGAAAAAGGCTTTGAATCTCTTATCGTAAAATGGCTCGTTGAACATAACGGCTATGAAGAAGGCTCCAACGCCGATTACAATAAAGAGTTTGCCATAGATGAGACTCGTCTCTTCCGTTTCCTGCAGAATACACAGCCTGAGCAGATGGACAGGCTTGGTGTATTCAAATCCGAGCAGAAAAAGCGTCAATTTCTGAACCGCTTGCAGGGGGAGCTTGCCAAACGCGGCATTATTGATGTGTTGCGCAACGGCATCAAGGTGTATCCGGTTGACCTTATCATGTTCTATCTTACGCCGACCGAGAACAATGCCAAGGCACGGGAGATGTTTGAAAAGAACATTTTCAGCGTCACCCGACAACTCCGCTATTCACAGGATGCAGCCAAACTGGCACTGGATCTGTGTGTATTTATCAATGGCCTCCCGGTTATTACATTTGAACTAAAGAATCAGATCACAAAGCAAAATGTTGATGATGCCGTTCAGCAGTACAAGGATGACCGTGATTCCAGAGAGATGCTATTCCAGTTCAAACGCTGCATGGTGCATTTTGCCGTAGACGATGCCCGTATCAAGTTCTGCACGAAACTTGCCGGACAAGACAGCTGGTTTCTGCCCTTTGACAAGGGATATAATGATGGAGCAGGAAATCCACCAAATCCCAATGGCATCATGACCGACTACCTTTGGAAGGATATTCTCACCAAGGAAAAGCTGACGCTGATCATAGAAAACTACGCGCAGGTCGTCGTTGAGGTGGACGAGGACACCAAAAAGAAAAAGGAAAAGCAGATTTTCCCTCGCTACCATCAGCTCGATGTTGTAACGAAGCTGCTTGCCAATGTGAAGGCAAACGGCGTTGGGAAAAAGTATCTCATTCAGCACAGCGCAGGCAGTGGAAAATCCAACTCTATCGCATGGCTTGCTCACCAGCTTATCGGACTTGAGCAGGACGGCCGTCCGATGTTGGATTCCGTTATCGTAGTCACTGACCGCCGGATTCTCGACAAGCAGATTCGGGATACGATCAAGCAGTTTATGCAGGTCGGTAACACGGTCGCGTGGGCGGAGCACTCCGGCGACCTTACGAAAGCCATTACGGATGGAAAGCGTATTATTGTCACCACGATTGAGAAGTTCCCGTACATCGTTCCACAGATTGGAGCAGAACACAAGGATAACCATTTTGCCATTATCATCGATGAGGCTCATTCCGGACAGAGCGGAAGAAACTCTGCGCAGATGAACCTTGCACTTTCAGGGCTTGCTTCTGATGACGAGATGGATAACGAGGATAAGATCAACGCCATGATGGAAGGGCGTAAACTGCTGAACAATGCCAGCTACTTTGCGTTTACCGCAACCCCAAAGAATAAAACGCTGGAAACCTTCGGCGTTCCGTATCAGGACGGCGACGATATCAAGCACAGACCTTTCCATGTTTATACGATGAAACAGGCAATCCAGGAAGGGTTCATTCTGGATGTGCTGCAATACTATACGCCTATCGACAGCTTCTATAAGCTGATGAAGACCGTCGAGGATGACCCGATGTTCGATAAGAAGCGGGCACAGAAGAAGCTGCGCAGCTTTGTGGAAAGCGACAGCTATACCATTGCCAAGAAAGCGGCTATGATGGTAGATCATTTTCACGAACAAGTCATTGCCAAAGGAAAAATCGGCGGGCAGGCTCGCGCTATGGTCGTGACCTCCAGCATTCCTCGCTGTATCGAATATTATTACGCCATCAATAAATGCCTTGCGGATAGGCGTAGTCCATATAAAACGATTATCGCCTTTTCCGGCGAGAACAAGTATCAAGGTCAGGAACCGCCGCTTACCTCTGCCGGATTGAACGGTTTCCCGGACGCTAAGATACCGAAGGAGTTCAAAAAAGACCCGTATCGCATTCTCATTGTTGCGGATATGTTCCAGACGGGCTTTGATGAACCGCTGCTCCACACCATGTATGTGGACAAGGTGCTTTATGACATTAAGGCGGTACAGACGCTCTCCCGCTTGAACCGCTGCTGCCCGAAAAAGTACGATACCTTCGTCTTGGACTTTGCAAACAAGCCGGAGATGATTCAGGAATCATTTTCGCGATATTACCGCACCACGATTCTGTCCGGCGAAACCGATCCGAACAAGCTATACGACCTGGTTGCAACAATGGAGGAATACCAGGTGTTCTCCAACGAAGATGTCGAGCGGCTTGTCAATTTGTACCTGGATGGAGCGGATCGCGACAAACTTGATCCCACATTAGATGCCTGTACTGCCGTTTACAAGCAGTTTGACACGGATGATCAGATTAAATTTAAGAGCGCAGCAAAGGCGTTCGTGCGTACATATGGCTTTCTCGGAGCGATTTTGCCGTATGGTAACGCAGACTGGGAACGGTTGTCCATCTTTCTTAATTTGCTGATACCAAAGCTACCGTCTCCGCGAGAGGACGATCTTTCGCAGGGGATTCTTGAAACGATCGACCTCGAAAGTTACCGCAACGAGGCGCGTGAGGTCATGTCCATTCGCCTGGAAGATACCGATACGGAGGTGGCTCCCGTACCGGCAGGAAAGGTCGGGCACATCGTTGAACCGGAAATGGATTTGCTGTCTGTCATTCTCTCCAATTTCAATGATATGTTTGGTAACATCAATTGGAATGATGCGGATAACGTGCGGAGGCAGATCCTTGAGATACCGGCCATGGTGTCTAAGGACGAAAAATATCAGAATGCCATGAGAAACTCTGATGAGCAAAGTGCGCGCTTGGAAAGCGAACGTGCTCTGCAGCAGGTCATCTTTTCGATTATGGCGGACAATATGGAGCTGTTCAAGCAGTTTCAGGACAATCCATCATTTAAGAAATGGCTGTCCGACCTTGTATTTAACTTGACCTACAACAAGGACGGAAAGCCTTATGAGGCGCCCAACTCAAATATAGTCCCAAGAGAAAACTAACGTATGTATTGTGAATCGAAAGAATAAGCCTATTTCATCAATTTATGGAGTTGTTCAGAATGTGATGACATAACGTGAGCTTTGGACAGATAACAGCAATATGGTGAGGCAATACAACCTTTCAATCACATAAAACCCCATCGTATATATGGCACAGTTTAGCTCCGCGCCATAGCATTCGGTGGGGTTTTAAGTTTTACATTTGCTGCCGCTTGCTTTATCTTAACCACCTCTTGTTCAACACAACTATCCCTGTCCGCCTGTGCGTGGCGGATGATAAAACGGCATTCTTGGGTGATAATGTACAATAACTTGCGCAAATTGAAAAGAGTATAAAAAAGGCATAGCTGGCAGGATCTGGTAGAATGAAGTTACCACACACCATTCGAAAGGAGACAGCAAACTATGTCCGAGAAAATTGTACAGCTGAATGAGGAAATTATCAAGGGGCAGCTCAAGGAATTAGTTCGAGGAAGTGTAGAGGAAACCCTGAACGAGCTGCTGGAAAAGGAGGCGGAGTCCCTGACGCAGGCGGCCCGCTATGAGCGCAGCGAGGCCCGTCAGGGCTACCGCAGCGGCCACTATGACCGGAATCTCACCACGACCTCCGGCGACATCACGCTTCACATGCCCCGGCTCAAGGGCGTGTCCTTTGAGACTGCCATCATCGAGCGGTATCGCCGCCGGGAGAGCAGCGTGGAGGAGGCCCTCATCGAGATGTACCTGGCAGGCGTTTCCGTGCGCCGAGTGGAGGACATCACGGAGGCACTGTGGGGCAGCAAGGTCTCGCCCGCCACCATCAGCGAGCTGAACAAGAAAGCCTACATCCACATCGAGGATTGGCGGAATCGTCCCTTGCAGGGTGGGCGGTATCCGTATGTCTACGTGGACGGCATCTACCTGCGCCGCAACTGGGGCGGAGAGTACGAAAATATTGCTGTTTTGGTGGCAATCGCCGTGAATGAGGACGGTTTTCGCGAGGTTTTGGGTGCCGCTGAGGGCATGAAGGAGGACAAGGCCAGCTGGGTCAGCTTCTTCCAGTGGCTCCGCGGACGCGGCTTGGACGGCGTGAAGCTCATCGTCGGCAACAAGTGCATGGGGATGCTGGAGGCCGTGGGCGAGGTGTTTCCGGACGCCAAATACCAGCGCTGCACGGTGCATTTCTACCGCAATGTTTTCTCTGTTGTGCCCAAATCCAAGGTTAAAATTGTGGCAAAAATGCTCAAGGCGATCCACGCCCAGGAGAGCAAGAAAGCGTCCCGCGAGAAGGCGAAGGCCGTGGTCGCCGAGCTGCACGCCATGAAACTGAAGGAGGCCGCCAAGAAGGTCGAGGACGGCATTGAGGAGACCCTGACCTACTGCGATTTTCCCAGCGAACACTGGACCCGCATCCGCACAAACAACGTGATCGAGCGGCTGAATCGGGAGATCCGCCGCAGAACCCGCGTGGTGGGGACGTTCCCTGACGGAAATTCCGCCCTGATGCTGGTCTGCGCGAGGCTGCGTCATGTGGCAGGTACTCAGTGGGGCAACAAGAAATACATGAACATGAAGCACTTGGAGGCGGCTCTGTACGACGCCTCTATTGCCGGCTGACTACACTCGGCCGGAGCCTGCAAACAATTTTGCGCATAAATCTTGACGGGACCTCTTGGGTTTGCATTATGGCTATTGATGCTGGGCAGGCTTTCAAGCGGGATAGCGTAGAACCGTTCTTTGATAAAATTCTCGTTCATACCGTCGATGATTTTTGCGGCCTGTTCCGCATAAGCGCCGGTCATATCAAATTCCGCAAGGCGGATGATCTGAAAGCGATATTTTCCGGCGGCGGTATACAGTATCTCTCCGGCTTTTCCGTCGCCGTAAGGCGTATAAGCATATCTGGCTGACTGCACGATTTTCTGCCCCTTTTCTTTTATGACCGTTATAGCCGTTTGCTTTAAGGAAACGCCGTCGCAAAAGCCCGTTTCGCATAGTTCTTTGACAAACTTTTCGATTGCCGCTTTGCGCTTTTTCTCAATACTCTTTTCGCCCGACGCACCTTGTTTTAACGCAATCTCCGCATAGGTGCTGGGCTTGAAAACGCCGAAGCAATCAAAACATACGCCGAGAGATAGAGATAAAATTTGCTTATCCTTAGGTGTGATTTTATCGGCGGCATCGCGGAAATAGGTTCGGTAAATACTTCGCAGCACTTCCTCAAACAGAGATACGGACAGGTCTTCAATCAGCTCGTACGCAACGGTGCCGTCCGCCGCGTTTTCGTTTTCTTCTGTCGGGACAATGCCGATGGGATATTCGCAAGCCTTGCCGACAGCGACAAGCTCGGTAACTTTTTTCTCGGTAAAGCCGGTTTCTGTTATGGCAAGCACAATGCGCGCATCGGCGGAAAGCTCGGGAGCGCTGTTATAAATGCGCATAACCTTACGCAGCTCGGCATACCCGTTTTGTGTCGGCACGGTGCAGGCGTTTTTTGTTGTGCGGATATAATCCAACTGCCGCATGACCGCCGCTTTTTTCACATACTGCAAAAGCGGAATGGGATCGGCGGCATCATAGCCGAGAAAAGCAAACCACAATGTTTCCAAAAAGATTTGCTTGATGTCCTCTGTATCGTCCGCAGACAGATTATAATGCGAAACGAACCGCTCGACGCGGCTTTGGAGTAGCGGCTCATAAGAACGGATAAACGCCTCGAAATAACCTTTATCACGGCTCTTGATTGCCTCAACAAAATATGTGTTCAAATCATCGAACCGCACGCCGCTTTTATCGCTTTCGGTGAAGGCAGATGCGCGTTCGATTTTTTCTTTGTAAAAATATTTGATACGCAGAATTTCATCGTTGATTTCCCAAATCCGCAGCTTACCCGAACGGACAGAAGAAAGAATATCATTCCATATCGTCGGCTCGTGCAGCCGCTTATCCGTAATGCCGCAAAGCAGCTTTTCGGCAGCCTTTTTGTATTCGGCGTTCATACGCGCACCCCCTTCCCAAAGAAAAATAAATTTATTTTTTGCCCAGTGCCGCTTTTGCCTTGTTGATCAGGTTCCGTAAAACCATATCCTGCTCATACTGATTTTGCGCGTAATCAAAATCAATCTGCGCCTCCTCATAATGCCGTTTGGCAAGCTCGATTGCCTTATCGCACACATCTATATCGTATTTGGCGGACGGCAGGTTTTTGTTGGTTTTGTGCTTTTCGTTGCGCAGAGAATCGTATCTCTTTTTCCAAATCGCATAGCCGAAACCGTCCTTTTTCTTTTGCTTCGGCATATTCAGTTTATTTTTTGCAACGTATGCGCAGGGAACGCCGTACTCCGGATTGACGGTGCTGCAATACAGCTGCTTATGCGCGGTTTCCATAAAGAAAAATCGGTGACAGATTCCGCATTGCCAGGAGTAATGTCCGGCGGCAAGCCCCTCGAACATATCGGTAACATAGAAATTGAGCATACGGTCAAAATGGATGCGGCGGCCGAGCACAGCCGAGCCGTCCTTGTTTTCAAGGACAACTGGTGCCATCCAAACTTCCGGTTCAAGCGTAAAATTGTGCGTAATTTCAGTGGCATTCAGTTCCTCGATCCATTCTGCCACCTCTTCTTTTCCGAAGAATTCTCTTGTAAAGCCAGCAAGGAGCACTTTATCCCGAAATCCGTTCTCGGTGAGATTTACAAAATACATCATTGCAACCTTATAGAAATTCAAGGTGTCGGCGCAAAGGTAAATGTAAGATTTTATGAATTCGGTAAGAACGATAACATGGTCATGCATAGCCGTGCCTTCGGGAACAAAATTGATATTTGGTATCGGCATGGAAGAAAAGCTGCGCTGCCACTCTTTGATTTTATCATCACTGAAAAGCAAATCAATATGCTCGTATTCCCCGCGGATATCAAAATAAGAAAACGGTTTTATTTTCCCGATAAGATTGAGTATTTTTTCTACGGTCTCCCGAATGCTTGTAAACAGTTCGTCGCTGTAATTTTCCGCATTCAGTCGGTTATACAAATCATTGAGTTTATCGCCCGTCTTAAAAACGTAGAGCAACTTGTCGGCGGGGATGTTTAATATATCGTGCGTGATGATTCCGAGCGGCAGAGTTTTGCCGCCTAAAATAAAATCGTCACCTGTAAAGTCAACAGAGAACTTATAAAAATTCGCGTCGCCTACGGGTTTTGTTTCAATCAGATTCATGTGCGCCACCTCGTTTCCGTAATCAGTATACCATAAAATCATTTCGCTGTCATCGGAAATCACAAAAATTTCAGAAACGAATTTTTGTGATCACAGCATTTTATGTGATTTTTCTGTTTTCAGCCATTAGATAGATAGGAGAGCCAAAGCATCGGTTCCGCCGCCGCTGCTTTTGCTCTTACTTTTTTATAAGGAGATTTCAGTATGGCTGACGAAAAAACAAAACTTGCCGTTATCGACGGCGAAACCTTAATGGACATGAAACTTCCGCCGACAAAGTTTTGTGTCGACACGCTGCTGCCGCAGGGGTTATGCATCCTCGGCGGCGCGTCAAAGATCGGCAAATCGTGGTGGGTGCTGGATCTGTGTGTGCGTATTGCAAAGGGCGAGCCGATGTGGGATTTGAAAACGACCGCAGGAACAACACTGTACCTTTGCTTGGAGGATACGCTGCGCCGCGTGCAGAACCGTCTGCTTTGTATCACCGACGAAGTACCGCCCAATGCGTTTTTTGCCACCTCTGCCGGAACGCTGTCCGACGGTCTGTGCGAACAGATACGGGATTTTGTAAAAGAGCATCCCGACACGGTTTTTGTTGCCGTGGATACCTTTCAGATCGTGCGCAACAACAGCATCGATACCTCTTACGCAAACGACTATGAGGAAATACGGATATTAAAACAGCTGGCGGACGAACTTGGTATCTGTCTTCTGCTGGTGCATCACCTGCGCAAACAGGGCGACAGCGATCCGTTCAACAAGCTGACCGGCACCACCGGAATCGTAGGCGCAGTTGATACCGCTTTCGTGCTGGACAAGAGCCGCCGCAATGCCGACAGCGCCACCCTCTACTGCACCGGCCGTGATGTGGAGGACCGCCAGCTTGAATTGCGGTTTTCCAAAGAGGAATTTGTTTGGAAAATGCTCGGCGACAGTATGGAGAATCGGGAAATGCTGCTACCGAAGGAGATGGAGCTGCTGGTCGAATTTATGAAAGTGCAGAAAAATTACAGCGGCAGCAACACGGAGTTTTGCGAACGGTATAACGAATACGCAGGGCAGGCGGTATCGGCAAGGGGACTTAAACGACTGATGAATCTATGGGAATACCGCTTTGCCGATTTCGGCGTCCGCTTTCGCAGCCACCGCAGCAACGGCGCCCGACTGCTAGAAATCGAATATTCCTTTTCTGCCGGTGATGAAAGTGCCGTTGGTGACGGTTGAATCGGTATACCCCCAAAGCATTCGTCCCAAGCGTTCCTTTCGTCCCTGTCGGCGGTTTACAGGCGGTTTGTGCCCCTTTCGGCGGGGAGTAGGGATAAACCGCCGATGCGCCGGAAACAACGCGAATTTGGGGCGTTTGCGGGAGCGTCGGTTTTACCGATTTCCCGGACTTTGTCCGGGGCAAGCAGAGCGTCCGGCTGTCCGCTCGGTGCAACTCGCCCTTTCGGCTCGTTTTGCCGCAAGCGGCAAAAGCGTCGCTTTTCGGGCGGTTGCTCCTCTCCCCAAAAAGTCTTGCGACTTTTCGGGGACCCCATAATTTCGGGCGGCAGCCCGAACCCACTGAATTTAGAAACGGAGAGTGATATTTATGAGTAAACAAAGACTGCGTGACACCACGCTGACAATTCGGCTGACCAAATCCGAAAAAGAACGCATCGAACGCAACGCAAAACGCGCCGGGCGCAGCATCACCGACTATCTTGTTTTGCTGTCTCTGGAAACGCCGATTCATGTTGCGGAAAATGTGAAGCCCTTGCTGATCGAACTCAAACGCATTGGCAACAACTTAAATCAAATCACGGCAAAGATCAACGCTGGCGCGTTTCGGTCATACAACTTCGAAGATATGATCGACGGGCAAAAGAAAATCTACGAGCAGCTGCTAGAAATTGCGAGGACAGGATAATGGCAACGGTAAGTTTTATTCCCGAATCCCATCAAAGCATCAGTGCAATGAAAGCGGTGATCGAATACTGTTTGCAGCAGAAAAAGGTTGCGGACGAGGACGGCGGCCGCCGCTTGGTGAGCGGTGTAAACTGCAACGGCGAAAATGCTTTCACGGAATTTATGGCGACCAAGACCGCACATCACAAAAAAGGCGGAATGAATTTTTATCATTATGTGCAGTCTTTTTCGCCGGCGGAAAGCGTGACCGCCGAGCAGATACACGAAATCGGATTGGCGTTTGCGAAAAAAGCGTGGCCGGGGCATGAGGTGTTAGTAACAACGCACACCGATGTTGCACACCTGCACAACCATTTTGTCATTAACTCCGTGCATTACGAAAACGGAAAGAAGCTCCGCCAAAACCCCGGAACACTGACAAAATTGCGCTCACTCAGCGACGGTATCTGTCAGCAGCATGGGCTGAGCGTTCTGGAACCATATAAAAAAGACGGCGCAAACATTTCAAGCCGCGAGTACCGCGCCGCGGCAAAGGGCGACAGCTGGAAGTTCAAGCTGATGTCCGATATTGATTTTGTGATGAACCGCAGCGGCAATCGTGCGGATTTTATACGGGAGATGCAGCGGCTCGGCTACAAAGTCACATGGACGGACGAGCGAAAATATATCACCTTCACTTGCCCGAACGGAATGAAGTGCAGGGACATTCGCCTGCACGACGAAAAATATTTGAAAGAGGTATTGGAATATGAATTCACAATCAGAAAACAGCACACAGCAGAACTCGGCAATGGATATGCTGAGGAAGAAAAACACGCGGACGCTGTCCGAACTGGAACAGATCCCGTATCAGCCTCAGGTGTATGCGGTCCCGATCGAACAGCGCAAGCGGGAGAGCAAGCTGCTGGCGGACGCAGTGGAATTTCAGCCGAAGCTGTATCAGATGATCGAACGGCTGGCGACGGCGGAGGAGCTGAGCGATCACTGCATCAATATACAGAATATCGAGGCGGAGTATATGGAAAAGACGGTGCAGGAAGTGGTGACGGAGAACCGCAAAACGGCGGCACAGATGCAGAACCTCGTCGAACAGGCTGGGAAGAATCAAGAGCGGTTTATTTCGAATTGCTCCGAAACCCTTTCAAAGAGTACCGAGACGCTGGACGGCACGATAGAGAAACTTCGCCGAAAAATATTGAAAATTATGATAGCCACGGCGGTATCGGCGGTGGCGCTGTCGCTGCTGGTCTGCACGGTATTCTGGAAGCTGGCAGTATAATCGACAGCACTGCCGAAGACCCGGAGGAACGCCGAAAGCGCATTGAGGCGCAGGAAAACGCCTCCAACCTCGGTGCCGTTATCGGGCTTGCGGTCGGAATCCTCACCGCCGCAGCCGACAGCGAGGAAGATATAACTGCAGAGGAAAATGACGAGCCTACTATAATGATGTAGGAGAAAGGAATTGCCTATGACGAAAAAAGAGCACGAAAAAGAATTGCGCTGCTATCCGGCGGCGCTGACCGCCGCCGAGGTCGCGGAGATCATGCGGGTCAGCACCAAGACGGTATACAAGCTGATAAAAGAAAAGTCCCTTCCGGCAGTGAAGGTCGGCAGAGAAAACCGCATTGCCAAATCACAGCTCATTGACTATCTGCGGCAAAGGGAAACCTCAAGTTCGAACCCAAAGATCTGTTTTCTTGAGAAAACTCCCGAAAAAGTCTGGACTTGTGCGGTGAGTTGTGATATTGTTCGTGTCGGTAAAAACAAAAAAGGAGTGAACGCAAATGAATGCCACAACCACACTTGCAGCCAGCATACAGGCTAAGAAAGGCCGCCTTTATGCCGTGATACAGGTCAGAGAGAACGGCAAGACAAAACCCGTATGGCGTGCGCTGGGGCTGCCCGAAAGCGCCAACAAATCAAAGGTGAACAAAGCCTACCGAGAGGTGGTGCAAGCCTTTGAACAGTCCTACGCCGAGCAGATAGCGCAAAACAAAAAGCCTGCCTCGGATATTCCGATCTACGATTATATGTGCGCCCACTATAAAAAGATCGAGAAAAACATTCAAAAGAGTACCGCCGAAAGCTACCGCGGAATGATAAACGGTAGAATTCGGCGGTATTTTACTGCCCAAAAGGAACTGACGGTCGGCAGCATCACTGCAAAGGACATTGAGGATTTTTATGATTGGATGTTTGCCTCAGGCGTTGTCGCCAACACCGTTATCCACTATCACACCGTCCTGCACAGCGCTTTCAAACGGGCTTTCAAGGACGGACTGATTGACTTCAATCCCTTTGACCGCATCGACCGCCCGAAGAAAAATAAGTTCACCGGCGAAAACTATTCCGAGGAGGAGCTGATCGCCATGCTGGGGCTTATCCGCGGGGATATTATCTACCCGGCGGTCATGCTGGCGGGCGGCTTGGGGCTGCGCCGCAGCGAAGCATTGGGCGCACGGTGGTCGAGAGTAGATTGGGAAAAGAAAACCATACTGCTCGACACAAAGATCATTGAGTACAAGGAAAACGGCAAGGTCATCATCGAACCTGTGGAGGAAATGAAAAACAAATCCAGCCGCCGCACACTGCCGCTGCCGGACCCGGTGTATGAAATGCTGTGCGAGGAGCGGGAAAAGCAGGACCTGTACCGGCGAATGTTCAAGGGCAGCTACAACCGCAAATACGACGATTATATCTGCGTCGATCAGCTCGGCGGGCTGATACGCCCGAATCGGGTTACGCAGCGGTTCGCCGACCTTATCAGGCAATACGGCCTGCGCAAGATTCGGTTCCACGATCTGCGCCACACCTTCGCCAGCATCCTTATCAATCAGGATGTGCCGCTGCTGAATGTATCAACCTTCCTCGGTCATTCCGATCTGTCCACAACGGCGAATATCTATGCGCATCTGGATAAATCCAAGAAACAGGAAAGCGCTGATGTGATCAGCAGTATCTTCAATAAAGCAAAAGAATGATGCGTCCACGGCGGGCGCATTTTTGCTAACGGAAAGGATGATTTTATATATGACTGAAAAAGAATTTATGAGCTGGAGTGAGCTTCGACAGTACCTGCACATCTCTACACGAAAAATGAAATATCTGATGGATAACAACTATATCCCTCATGAAAACACGGGACACACGACCCATAAGTATCTAGTGAGAACAGAGGATGCAGTGCGGTTCAAAGCCCGTATGGATACCGAGCCGGGATTTTTATCGGAGCTGAGCGGCATGTTCTCCAACCGCACCGAATGGCATCCGATCCCGATGTTTGAAGCCACCCCGGAAAACTGCGAGGCCTTTCGGCGGTGGCTGAGTTCACAGTGGGCAGAGCTGCCGGAGGCTCTGCCTACGCAAACGGCGGCGGAACTTGTCGGCCACAGCCCGCAGCGCATTCACGAATGGATACGGGAAGAAGTTCTGGTCGGCATTAAACTCGGCTCTATACAGTACTGCGCCAAAGCGGAATTCGTAAGCTTTATGGCATCACCACAAAGGCTGGCGCATCCGCGCACGGAAAAATATAAAGAACTGATTCGGGAATTCAAATACAATCGGCGCCGTGAGCGTGAGAACGAACAGCGGCGGCAGAAAAGAAAAATGATAAAAGAAAGTACATAATTTATGCCTCATCGGAAACGGTGAGGCAGCATTTTTTTGTTTCTGACAGAGCAAATCGAACGAACAGCGGAATACAATTCCCTTATTTTGCACCGTGTTTTAAGGGAAACGCAATGGAAATAAGGGAAGTCTTTATTGGGGTCAGTTTTCGCAGTGTCAAAACCGCAGCCCCGAACCTCATTTGAAAGGTCGGGGCTATTTGTGCGTTTCATTTCATGATCTTTTCAAAGCGGAACATTTCATCCGGCCCCTCGCCGGGGAATGATTGTTCGTCTTTCTCCGGCGGATTCGGATCCGGATGCATGGCGGAGAAAAACTCAACGGCGTGAAAACCGCATTTGTTGATATAAAAATGGATATTGCGCTTTTCAAAATATGGCGTGCAGGTCTCCCAGACATTGGTTTCGGGGTGCAGAGCTTCCACGGCAAGCCAAGTGCCGTAGCCGATGCCTTTGCTGTGTTCCTTCGGCGAAACGAAAAGGAGCTCCAGCTCGTTATGATGTGTTTCTTTGTTGATTTTCAGCACTACACCGCCAACCTTTCTGCCATCATACAGAATTCGATATGCCTCGCTGTCGGGTACATCAATGCTTTGCTCAATCGTCGCACGGGAAATGATTTCGCCGTCCTCCTCAAAATGATCGTCCCGCAGCCCGAATTCTTCAATCGCACCATACTTGAAAGACTCCTGATTATCAAGAATGAACTGCTCGCGGTCATCCGCTTCCAGTGGGGCAAGGGTTACTTTTGCGTTCTTCATAATTACCTCCGAAAAATAAAAATACCCGGTCATTACAAAGTAATAACCGAGCGCACTCGACACCTAATCCGGTATGCGGCCTGCAAGGCTTGTGCCTTACGATCCCCGAGCGTTACGACGCTCTACCTCCGGTGACATAAATATGAATCAGCCGAGTCCCGGAATAACCGGGATCCGGCTGACTGTTTGGCGGAGAGGATGGGATTCGAACCCATGTGCGATTGCTCGCAAACTGATTTCGAGTCTTTTATGCAACTGTGACGGGGATGTCCGTTTTGGGGTCGTTTCTGTAAGCCCCGTACCCGCCGAAAGCCGCTTGAAATCAGGCTTTTTTGCTCGGAAAGCCTTGCGGGACGGGCTTTTTTGGAAGTGGGTTCAAATCGGCATTTTTCCCGATTTTGGAGAGAAATGCGGGAAGATAGGAGAGAAAAACCGGGAGATGGCCATACACCGCAGGATAGAGCTTCCAACCGACGAAAATCTATTTTTGAGGTATTACAAATGGATGTATTCCCCGTTAACTGGGACAGCGTTCCCGAGGTGATGAACAAGGAGCAATTCTTCCGAATATGCCACATCAGCAAGTCCACGGCGCTGCATCTGCTCAAAAGCGGCAAGGTGCCCTGCGAGTGGTCGGGTAAGAAAACCCGGTGCTATAAAATCCGAAAAGAGGATGTGAAAGCATACTTGGAGGAGCGGGCAATTTTTCCAGAACTCTATTCTGCGCCGAAGGGATGGTACGGCACTCACTATGTGGCTAGGCTCTCCAAGGAGCTGCCGGAGGACACTCTGCGGCAGATGCACGGCTACTATGAAAAGCTGCTGCGCAAATACCCGGATGTGGTCACGGTAAAGGATGTGGTGGCCCTGACCGGCTACACCCTGACCACCGTCCACAACTGGTGCAGCCGCGGGTCGCTGAAAGCCTTTCAAAAGGGACTCAAGTTCTGCATCCCGAAAATTTTTCTCGTGGACTTCTTTTGCTCCCTGACCTTCCGCTCCATTACCCGTAAAAGCCTCTGGCATATCCAGACGCTGAATGAATTCAGCAGGAAGATGAGGCGGAAGAAGTAAAAGTAACCGCCTCTGCATTTCCGTAGAGGCGGCTGCTTATCAATTAGTCATCATCTTCGTCATCCGGCCAACCGGATATGATATGTAATTCACCTGAATCCATATCTATTGCCATATTATCTCCCATACGCATCAGCAAATCGCCGTCAGAGTCAATTGCCATATTGTCTGAGATTGTATGAGCAAAATTTCCGTCATCGTAGTCAAAAAAGTGTTTCCCCATAAATAAAACTCCTTACTCAATTCTAATGATTTCGTGATCTCTTGTTCCGTATATCCGTTTAACTTGATACAGGGATTCACCAATCCAAAATGTGATTCTGTCTCCAGCTTCTTCATTCGTTGCAATATTAGTACAGAGCAAATTGCTTTTTGCGTTTGTTCCTCCGCAAGCTAACGGCAATATATGATGAATGTTCCACCCACAATATATTTCTTGCCCATAATAGTTTACAGAGAAGTTATTGTTACCATAGCCGTCTTTACACATTAAATTCCCGTGAAAATCCTCTGCATACTGTTTGCTACCGTAGCACTCTTCCCAAAATCGCAGAGCGTTGTATTTATTGATTTTCATTACTTTCACCTCCAATCCGGACAAAAAGTAAAACCATACACATTATGCGTGTATGGTCTCAATCTATCCGAATTGGAACTTTACACGCACAACAACCAAGACGGTCACCTAAATGACTGTCTAAGAAGTATGGTGTAAAGCTTTGATACAGCAACTGGGCCCACCTCAAAGGAGAGGAGAATCTCCCGGAGCCTATCTTGTGGGTTCTCAATGGCGTAACGAGAATTTTAATCGACATTGATAGTATCTAGAAATTACATATTTTAAGCTTGTAGAAGTTTTGAGTCCTTTGTTCTTTTCGGATTTCTCGTCGCTCCGTCATACAAATTACTTCAAATTTAACATAACCTACACTATAAATTATATCTTGGAAAGTAAATAATGTCAATTAGAAAATCTGCGATTTAAAAATTCGCACACTCGCACCTGCCTTTCGGTTTTGGTAGACTGTAACCGAAAGGCGGGTGCATTTTGCGTTGCAGACCTGCGGTGGAAATTTTGAGTGGGAGGATCACATATGAAATCGCTATTTGAGCAGCTGGGCGGCACTTACACAAGGCAGGGCGACTATTGCCTACCCGATGTTTGCTTACCGCCCGAAGAAGAACGCCCCATCGGCATTTACGGGCAGCGGCGGCGAGTTTATCTGAAGAAGCACCACCGGGTGCTGTATTATAACCTGCTGACCGCCGGGGTGCTGGATGGGCACCTCGCAGACATCGAGGAGCAGGCGCAGGAACTCTTTCTTCGGCTGGTAAAACAATACGCAGACACCGAGGGCGTGACGGAGGCCTTGAAAGCCGATGACCCGATGGCGTGGGTGCGGAAGATGAACGGCATCCGAAACCGAGCGAACGAGATCGTGATGCAGGAAATTGTATATGGGTAACGAGCAAGCGGAGGTCGATGACCTCCGCTTGCTTTATATACAGCTCCGGTCGAATGAAAAAAGAACAATGTTCGGAACAATATCAAAAATTTCCGGAACAATGTCATTGTTCTATCGGAACTATGTCAAACTAAATTTGATATTGTTCCGAACTTTATCAGAGCAAGAGGTCAGAAGCTTTCCGGTACAAGCGCTAGTTTGTTGATTGATTCGTGTGCCCGCACTAGCGCATCATAAACTGCCAAAACATCTTCGGAGTCCCAAGTTCGCAGAGATTTTTCATCAATCACACCGGCACTTTCCTGAATGATCTTCGCAAGCTGTTCTTCATCTGCAACGGCAACAACTGCTTGAACAGCAGCGTTACTTTGCGCTTTTTTGAGGTTCAGAATAAGGCTATCTATTGAGCCTTTGGACTGCACCTCAAATACATAGATTGCCTTGCCCATATTGCCAATTTTGGCTTCCCAAACAGCATCCACAACTGCGCCTGTTGCAATCTTTACTTCAGAGCGGCTGTCAAAGCCAAGCAGCTTTCCTATGTCCACCAGCTTGTCTTTGATTTCATCGTGAAGCGATCTTGAATCTCTGGCAGAAACGGGCTCCTGAGAAATAGAAATTGCATCTGTGGTGGGGACATCCTTTTCTGCGAGAGGGAGAATTTCATCCCACAGGAAATAGTCAACAGCCAGCAAGTCCGAATCAGCAGCGCCTGCTTTTTTCAGACTGGATGCAATTTCCTTTGCAACCGCACACACTTCAGTATATTTCTTTCCGGTGTATTGGTAGTTGTACTTGGGCATATTCGGAATCCCCAAGTAACCGTAACAAAGAATGGTTGTCTTGTTGAATACGATGTACTCCTGCGGATTCATATAGGAAAGCAGTTCACTGATTGTAGCAGGTCCCATACCTTTTACAGATTTCAGAAAAATATCCCACCGCTTCTCTACAGAGGCAGATCCGTACAACAGGTCGGCTAACTGCTTTTTAAGCGTAGAAAAGCCATTATCTTCAATCAGCTTATCGACAACATATTTTTTGTTTCCCCACATCAGAACTGCCCAAAGCCTGCTGATATACTCAAGGAAATCTTCTTCGGTCATTGCCAAGAGCTTATCTTTGGTGAAGGATTGGTAGTATGCTTTTCGCTCTTTCCGTTCATTCCAGTTTTCTTCGTAATATGCGGCATTGGTGGATTGCTTTTTTATAAACGCCTGAATTGCTATAGAAAGCTTCTGTGTGTCCATACTCACCCCTCCATATTATCCGTCCAAAGCTCGCACTGCGTCATAACAGTTTGAACCGCATCGTCCATCCCTTCGGGCGGATACTTATGTTTTTTCAAAAGGCGTTTAATCAGCATGCGCATTCTTGCCCTTGCCTGTTCACGCCTGTTCCAGTCAATCGTGCGGTTCTTGCGAAGGGTTTCAGCAAGTTCCTTGGTAATGGCGATCAATTCATCATTTTCATAAAAATCTTTGATTGCCTGTGGCTTTGTCAGCGCATCATAGAATGCTAACTCATCCGCCGTGAGGCCAAGTTCTTTACCTTCGTTGTGCGCAGCGGCGATCTGCTTGGCAAGCTTCATCATCTCATCAATGACCTGCTCATTTGTCAGCATACCGTTCAGATAGGCGTTCATCGCCCGCTGCATAATCTCACTGAATTTTTCGGATTTGACCACATTTGTCCTGCGGTAAATCTGAACCTGCTCGGCGATCAATTTTTTCAGCAATTCTACGGCGAGATTCTTTTCCTTCATCTTGGAGATTTCTTCAAGGAACTTCGGATCAAACAGAGAAAATTCGGAGTTCACATCAGAAAACAGATTGATGACGCCGTCACTCTTGATGCTCTGCTTCAAAAGCTCATTGATCCGGGCATTCATCTCCGGGAGAGAAATCTTTTGCCCACCGCCCTGATTAGTCAGCCGAATGACAAGGACACGGACAGACTCAAAGAAGGCTGCTTCGAACCGCATCGGCTCATCTACCAAGGAAGAACAGAGAGACAGTGCTTGGTGAAGCATCAGTGCCTCTTTGAGGAATGTATCCCGTTCCTTCTCCAACTCCCGACCCATTATGAAGTTCACAGCGCCGCTGATTGTTTTTGCCCGCTCAAGATCCGTGCCGGACATAAACTTTGAGTAGTCGTAGTGATGGAACAGATCTTGGCATATAGAGAGCTTTTCGAGGAACTTGGGATATGCAACCTTTGCGACATCGGTATCGCCATAGTTCTTTTTATCCCGTACCGTATAGTCGTTCATTGCCTGCTTCAAGGCGGAAGCGATACCTACATAGTCGACGACAAGACCGCCTTCCTTATCACGGAAGACTCGATTGACACGGGCAATGGCCTGCATCAGGTTGTAGCCCTGCATCGGTTTGTAGACATACATTGTTGCAAGGGATGGTACATCAAAGCCCGTCAGCCACATATCTACGACAATAGCAATTTTCAGGGGACTGTCATTATCCTTGAATTTCTGTGCTAGTTCGTCTTTGTGGTGCTTGTTTCCAATGATTTTGCGCCATTCTTCCGGGTCTTTGTTGCTCTCGGTCATTACAACGGCGACTTTTTCCGTCCACGCCGGACGCAGTTCGAGAATGCGGTTGTATATCTTCATAGCGATGGCACGAGAATATGCAACGATCATCGCTTTACCCGTGAGCAGGTTCGCACGGTTATTTTCGTAGTGGTCAAGAATGTCGCAGACTAACGAATTGATCGTCTGGTCGTTGCCCAGGACAGCCTCCATCTGGCCAAGTTGTTTTTTGCTCTGCTCGATAACCTGCGGATCGGCGTTATTGGCCATAATATCATATTCAGCATCAATGAGGCGCAAGGTGGCTTCATCCAAATGCAGTTTGATAACACGGCTTTCATAGTAGACCGGGCGTGTTGCACCATCCTCGACAGCCTGCGTCATATCGTAGATGTCAATGTAATCGCCGAACACCTCACGGGTGCTGCGATCTTTGGAAGAAATCGGCGTGCCGGTAAAGCCGATGTATGTAGCATTGGGCAAGCTGTTGCGGATAATGCGAGCCGTGCCAACAACACGCTTGGCGACTTCTTCGCCATCCTCGTTTGTTGTGATTTTGATTTTTTCCGCAAGTCCGTACTGCCCACGATGTGCTTCATCTGCCATCACGACAATATTGCGGCGCTCAGAAAGCGGCTCGTGGGATTCCTCAAACTTCTGCATTGTAGTAAAGATAATCCCGTTTGCCTGTCTGCCGGCAAGCAGCGACTTCAAATGCTCTCTACTTTCTGCGTGGATAGGTTCCTGCCGCAGAAATTTTTTGCATTTGGCAAACTGGCCGTAAAGCTGATCGTCAAGGTCGTTGCGGTCGGTAAGCACAACGATCGTGGGACTGTCCAAGGCATCTTGCAGTAGATGCGCATAAAAAACCATAGATAACGACTTTCCGCTGCCCTGTGTATGCCAAAAAACACCGCCCTTGCCGTCGGTCACGGTTGCGTGCTTGGTAGATTCGATGGCCTTTCTTACTGCAAAATATTGATGGTATCCGGCAAGAATTTTGTAGCTCTTGATACCCTCGTTTGAAAAGCAGATAAAGTTCTTGATAATATCCAACAAGCGATCTTTTTGGAACAACCCTTCAAAGAAGGTGTCAAACTGTGCATACTGGGTATTTTCATAACTGCCGTCTTTTGTTTTCCACTCCATAAAACGATCTTCACCTGAGGTGATCGTTCCTGCCTTGGAAGTAGATTGATCGCTCATCACACAGATGGCGTTGTAAATGAACATCGACGGAATTTCCTGCATATAATTCCGAAGCTGCCGATAGGCCTCAGAAGCGTCTGTTTCCTCACGGGAGGGGGATTTTAGTTCAACAAGAACAACAGGCAAGCCGTTAAGAAAGAGAATAATATCCGGACGCTTGTTGCTGTTCTCAATGAAGGTCCATTGATTGGCAACGATAAAGGAGTTGTTTTCGGGGTGGGAATAGTCAGCGAGATACACAATGCCGGAACGCTCCTCGCCTTTTTCTAAGTAGCGGACCGGAATGCCGCTTTGCAGGTACTCCATAAATTCGGCGTTCTTCTGCACAAGCTCGCCATTTTCAAAGTTGCGCAGCTTGAATAAAGCGTCGTTAATGGCGTCAGCAGGTAAGCCCTTGTTCAGACGATACAAAGACTCCTCCAATACAGTATCATAGAGCGGGCTCTTAAAGTCCCGTTCCACATCTGGGCCATAAACATACTCATAGCCCAAATCGTTTTTGAAAAGCTCGATTATAGCGTTTTCATAATCAGCTTCTGTGTTATATCCCGGCATATTTACTTCCCACCTTTTATATTGGTTGCAGTATAATCATTTACTGCTTGTCTCAGGCAAGTGGTAATCTGTACAGCTTTTTCTTTTGCTTCTTTTTTATCCTTGAGCTTTACAAAATAATAACCTGAGATAGACATTCGAAGCTTGCTTATGATTGCATCTCGTTTATACCAATCAACAGCGAAATTGCTTTGAATGATTCCTTTTAGATCTTCAATTTCTTCTGGCTTGGCTATACCACTCAAAAGATTAGACAGATTAGAGAGAATATAGGTGTTCAAGGATTCATCGTCAATATTTTGAGGCGTACTATCTGCTTTTGCATGTGTGTCATACTTCTCAAAATCGGCAACTGCTTGTACATTTCCGCTATTTATATATTTGATATAACTGAGCTGGTGCTCCAATTCAGGAAACAGGGTTGCTTCGTTAATGTTGTACAGGTCAAGCTCTTTCAGGATTTCTTCCTTATTTTCACCACGAATGAAGAAGAATTCTTTTTCAAATGCATTCCGCAGATCGCCCCTCGATTTGGATATAACTGATTTTGCTATATCAGCGACGCCTGAAACAGAAAAGAGACTGGCTAAGAGGAATACACCGCTTTGCTTTCTTAATCGCTCATTCGTATATGTAGGAGTGACCATATAGTTTTCCTGAACAATCTTTGCAAACTCTTGAAACCCGTTTTGCGTGGACCACTTTTTCCTTGTTTCTTCGTCGATTATATGATCCCGCTTTAATCTGGCAAGGACATTCGCAACCGTGTTTTCTTTTGAAAGATCGTAATTTGCTAATGCGGAGACGATTTGAACTTCAAGATCCGTTGGCAAAGAGGGATAGTAGTTTCGGGTGTAGTAAATCACTCCGTATGGCTCGTGTTTTTCCTCACCGTCATCGTCAATATAAGATTCCTCGCCGTGACATTTACAAGCAAAGTACAGCGCTACCAGCGGGTTTGTGGTCAGATCCAGCAGTCTTGTACACATACCATAGTGTTGATACTTTGTCATAATGTCAAAAGTCGTATGAAATTCTTTGAATTCTGCCGGGATTTTTTGCAAAGGAATCTGCATAAGCCGGTGCTCTATACTAAGCATATTGTTTCTAAATATGCTCGGCTCAATATCCCAGAATTCTGCATCTTGCCCGCGAAAATATAGCTCAGTGGAGGTACCGTCATCAGATTCCTTCAGTGCTTTTACAGCGCTGATAAATGAACTGACAGAATCAATCTCGGTCAGCTCGCCAACTTCTAGTTCTTTATAAGCCAATGTGTTACCTCCTCTTTAGCGCAGCAACTATAGTATGTGCCATTGTATTCTCAATGAATGAGTTGTTTTTGTGTATGGGATAGGTAAATGATAATTTAGCGGCTTAAAGATTGACGGCGGATACATCCAGTTCGCCGGACATCAGCTTAGGCAGCAGTGTATCTCTGAGTGCTGTTAGATTGTATATTTCATTTTGGTTAGCCTTAATCTGCGCAAACATTGGTGCAGCAATATCGTGAAACTCTTTTAGCTCATAATTAGTAGGCACAACAAATGGCATACCCTTAATAATTTTTGAGTTTACTGCTGTCGCAATAGAAGATGTACTACCCATGGTCTCAAAGTTAAAGCAGCGAAGATAGCAATAGAGGTATTCGTTGATGCTTTTGCAATCTGTTTTGAAATGGGCAATAGCTTCATTGGTTGTCATCTCTCCGTTAGTAATTGCTATTCTTCCTACGGTGAGTTTGAAACTAAGCAAAACCGTGTTGTCGGGAACTACTTTGATGTTGAAACGCTTCACAGCTTCTTGCGTCAATCGCTCTGAACTTTTTCGGATATATAAGCCACAAGACCCCATATCAGAAATAGAAACCCAGGTGACATCTTCGGAGGTGTTGCTAAACCACTGTGACTCCTTTCGGGGAGGCGTTTTACCGATTGAAATATCAAAAAACTCATCAGCACGGCAGATAGTGCGTTCAGCGTTAGTGGTATCAATAAATTTATTGCGATACATAGCCAACACTTGCTGCTCTAAATTATCATTTAGCTTAAAAGGAGGGGTATTAGGTGCAATACTTCAAAGGTGTTCCTATTGAAAAAATTGGATATTGTAAATGTCGTCAACAGAGTGCTATTTTCACCGAAAACGAAGAATTTGGATACTGGGATGTTTGCTGTGACTGCAAAAAGCCACTTGAAGACGGGTTCCACTATTACAATCATTATGACGGAGAAGATCACGACGATTTAGACCTATATAACTGACTGTATATTGCTCTCATCAGTGGCGAGAGATTTAACAAAGGAACAGCCACTGTATATCGTTCTCTTTCTAATAAAGGAGAATGAAAATGAAGCAAAAATTGATTCAAACTGTTGTTACAGATATGCTTTCATACCTGAACAACGCACAAGTCGAAAAGTTGAAAGAGGTTTTACTGCACACTCTGTGGGATTATGACATTAGTCCTTCCGATGGCAAGACCAAGGAGCAGGAGCAAGACCTTTTAGCACTTTTTCTTGCCGCAAAGCGTATTGAGGGTTGTTCCGAAAAGTCGCTGAGATACTATCAGGCCACCACGCAAGCAATGCTTGACGGCATCGGGAAACCAATCAAGGAGATTGTGACAGAGGATATTCGTCAGTACCTGACGAATTACCAAAGGGAACGCCATTCCAGCCGAGTAACCATAGATAACATTCGGCGCATCCTTTCGTCGTTTTTCTCTTGGTTGGAAGATGAGGATTATATTCTTAAAAGTCCCGTTCGCCGGATACATAAAGTCAAGACAGTGTCAAACATCAAGGAAACCTACTCAGACGAAACCCTTGAGCTGATGCGGGATAGCTGTTCTGAAATGCGTGATTTGGCAATGATCGACCTGCTTGCTTCAACCGGAATGCGTGTCGGAGAAATGGTGCTTCTGAACCGTGATGATGTGGATTTTACAGAGCGGGAGTGTGTGGTGTTTGGCAAAGGAGACAAAGAGCGAATGGTCTACTTTGACGCCCGAACGAAGCTGCACCTGCAAGACTATTTGGAAAGCCGCAGCGATGATAATCCGGCACTGATCGTTTCTCTGAAAGCACCTTTCAACCGCCTATCCATAGGCGGTGTCGAAACAAGATTGCGGGAATTGGGCAGGCAGTTGGGCGTACACAAAGTGCATCCGCACAAATTCCGTCGAACGCTGGCGACGATGGCAATAGACAAGGGTATGCCCATTGAGCAGCTTCAACAGTTGCTGGGGCACAAGCGGATTGATACGACTTTGCAATACGCAATGGTCAAGCAGAGCAATGTAAAACTGGCACACAGAAAATATATTGGATAGGATGGTGAATGAAGTGGCCGAATGGTTCGAAAAAAGGTTAGACGAGATTGCCGAATTCAATCCTCGTGAGTTACTTAAAAAAGGAAGTATATCAAAAAAGATTTCAATGGATAAATTGCAGCCATTTTGTAGAGATGTGCCCGGATTTGAATTAGAACCATATTCTGGTGGCACAAAATTTCGCAACGGAGACACTATAATGGCTCGCATCACACCGTGTCTCGAAAATGGTAAAACCGCAAAAATTAGCGTACTTGAAACTGGTGAGGTCGGATTTGGTTCCACCGAGTACATTGTGTTCAGAGCAAAAGACGGATGTGATCCTGACTTTCTTTACTACCTTGTTACCAGTCCCATAGTAAGGGAACCTGCAATCAAATCTATGGTTGGCTCATCGGGCAGGCAAAGGGTCCAGACGGATGTTCTTCAAAAGCTGTTAGTCAAAGTTCCAGACTTAGAAGCGCAGAAAGCCATATCCGAAATTCTGAAATCTTTGGATGATAAGATCAATGCAAATAGAAAAATAAATGATAATTTAGAGCAGCAAGCAAAAGCGCTCTATAAAGACTGGTTCTTAGATTTTTCTCCATTTTCAAGCGATGGCACACTGCCTGATGGATGGAGAATCGGAACCGTTGGCGATATTATCCAACTCCACGACTCCAAACGAGTTCCGCTTTCAGGCACCGAAAGGAGCAAAATGGCGAAATTATACCCATACTATGGGGCAACTTCGCTTATGGACTATGTCGACAACTACTTGTTTGACGGGATTTATCTACTGCTAGGTGAGGATGGAACTGTTGTTGATAATCTGGGCTTCCCAATTCTGCAATATGTTTATGGCCGGTTTTGGGTAAACAATCACGCACACATAATCACTGGTAAAGAAGGATTTTCTGTCGAAGAACTCTACCTGTTTTTCGGCTTGACCAATATAAAGTCCATAGTAACAGGCGCTGTTCAGCAGAAAGTCAGTCAGCAAAACTTAAAGAAAGTCCCGGCAATTATTCCTTCAAGCACTGCGCTTTCTTCTTTTGACGAACTCATTCAGCCAATCTTTTCTCAGATACGAAATTTACGAGATGAGAATGCTCGATTAACTTCACTGAGAGATATTTTGTTGCCTAAACTGATGTCTGGCGAGTTGGATGTATCTGCCATCGAGCTTTAAGCCGCTAAATTATCATTTATCGCATTGTTTAGTTCGATCTTATCGTCTATTGCTCCCAACAAGTTTGCAATTTTTTCTTGCACTTGCTTATCGGGGTAGGAAACCTCAATTTCTCCCATCAATTTTGTGTTGATAGAAGGCATAGTGGCTCCAACTGCAATATTGCGTATAAATTTTTTGGTACTTTCCAAGCAGAAGAAATAATACAAAAACAGGGGACTGATTTCTTCGAATGGGCGGACTCGTAGACAGCGGCCCGAAAACAACCAGCCTGTATGTTGGCTATCAACAAATGAACATCTGTCGACCGAGCCGACTCTACTAAACACGATGTCGCCTTCTTTGAGGATGTACTTACTTAACCGCTGTTTATCTTCGTTAGAAACTCTCGGTAGATTTTGCTCGGTAAAAACACGATTGCCAAGATGTTCAACAGTAACAATAGGAGTTCCATCATCCACATAATCTTCTTTATGAAGTTGACTACCAAACGGCCCAGTCTGGATATCTGACAGGAATCGGAGCGCTTTTGTTTTCATCTCAAACTTCATACCCAATCGCCCCCAGTTTTTTGCGGATTTCATCCTCCAGCTCGTGGGACTTTTTGAACATCTCCGAAAGTTCAGAAGTCAGACGGGTCATTTTTTCCTCGAAAGGTTCTCCATCGTCCTCAATTTCTTCGATGCCCACATATCTACCTGGAGTCAGGATAAAGTCCTGCTTTTCGATCGCCTGAAGGTCTGCCACAGCACAGAAGCCCTTTACATCTTCCGATGTCCCTTTTTGGAATGCTTCGAAGGTATCTGCTAATTTTTGAATGTCCTCGTCGGTGAAATCTCTGTGTTTCTTATCGACCATATGTCCCATCTTTCGGGCGTCGATAAAAAGCGTCTTGCCTTTTTGCTTTTTATTCTTGCTGATAAACCAGAGGGTGACGGGAATGGTCACGCTATAAAAAAGCTGTGTCGGCAGAGCTACGATTCCCTCCACAAGGTCAGCTTGAATGATGCGCTTTCTGATTTCCCCCTCACCGCTTGTTTGAGTGGACAGCGCACCATTTGCAAGAACAAGACCGATCTTGCCATTGGGGGCAAGGTGGTGGATCATATGTTGAATCCACGCATAGTTGGCATTACCGGCAGGGGGCGTACCAAACTGCCAACGCACATCGTCCTTCAGCTTTTCCTGTCCCCAGTTGGAGAGATTGAACGGCGGATTTGCCATAATGAAATCTGCTTTCAGCGTGGGGTGGAGATCATTAAAGAAAGTGTCTGCCTGATACGGTCCGAAGTTGGCGTCGATACCACGGATCGCCATATTCATCTTCGCCATTTTCCAAGTATCGGCGTTTGACTCTTGCCCATAGACTGAGATCTTCCCCCGGTTTCCTCGATGTGCTTCTATGAAATCGGCTGACTGAACGAACATACCGCCAGAACCACAGCAGGGATCGTACACACGGCAATTTTCGTAAGGCTTTAGAATTGCAACAATCGTTTTAACGATACTTTCTGGCGTGTAGAACTCGCCGCCCTTAACACCTTCGTATGCAGCAAACTGCTGAATGCAATACTGATATGTTTTACCAAGCAGATCCTTGTTTTCTTTGGTATCGCTCATATCCATATTGGTGAACAGGTCAACCACATCGCCCAAAACACGCTTGTCCAAATCTGGGCTTGCATAGTTTTTAGGCAGCACATTTTTCAGGCTTTTGTTCTCTGCTTCAATAGCCCGCATTGCATTGTCTATGAGTGTGCCAATTTCAGGAGTATGAGCGGCAGAAGCAATTTTACTCCACCGGGCATCCTCCGGTACGAAGAAAATGTTATCTTCGGCGTATGCATCACGATCATCCTCGAAACCGTCGCCCTCAGCAACAAGCTCCTGATAACGCTTTTCAAAAGCATTGGATATATAGCGCAGGAAAATAAGTCCTACGATCACTTTCCGGTATTCTGCTGCGGGGATGTGCCCCCAAAGGACACACGCAGCGTCCCAGATTTGTTTTTCAAAGCCGATTGTGGCGTTGTTTCCGTTAGCCATAGAATGAATCCCTTCCTACGTTATTTTTTCGCATTGCATTGGAGCGTGCGATAAATCAAACCAACACTTCCCATTTTCCGTATCTCTTACCGCTTTCTCGGCGGATATAGTTTTTATCTTGCAGCGACTTCATAATTCGCTTTACACTTCTGATTGATTTGCCGGTGATGTCTGCAAGCTCCTGCTGCTTGATGGTTGGATTTTTCTTTATTAAATCCAACACAGCCAATTCTTCTAAAGTGCAGTCCAAAGTGCCAAATTGGCACTTTGGAATTTGCTGTTTGGCACTTTGGGAATTGCTTTCCTCCACATAATCAATGTGCATATAGCGGTTCTTCAGCTCGTAATCCGTGCCCAAAAGGAGATTGCCGAAGAACATCTCCAAGAACTTTGTGGTGGAGTGAACACCCTTTTGCAGATTCGTATAGTTCGCTCGGACCAAGGCGTTGCGGAAGTACCACGAATTCTTTTCAAAGGCGTCGTTGTTGACACGAAAGCCGAAGGTTTTCATATATTTGATCATAAAGACGGCGGTGGCACGGGTATTTCCCTCGCCGAAGGGATGGATCTGCCAAATGTCCGATGCAAATTTTGCAAGGTGTTTCACCGATGCTTCAACCGACAATCCCTCATAGGAAAACTGTTTTTCATTGGCAAAATCGTAATCCAGCGTATCCTTGATACTGTTCCAGTCCGCATAGATTACGGTGTCGCCGTTCAACACCCACTCTTTCTTGGTGATGTTGTACTGCCGAATCTGTCCGGCGTGATTGAACACGCCCTCAAACAGCCTACGATGGATGGAGAGCCACTCGGCGGGGGAGAATTGGAAGGCTTTTTCCCCCAACAGCTTTGCGATTCTGGCGGAGACAATATCTGCTTCTTTGGTTTCGTTCTCTATTTCGGTGCGGGTGGTACGCTGCTCATAATAGCTATGAATGCGCTGCTGGGCTTCATCGATGGTGATTTTGCCCTCAATGTGATCTTTGGCCGTATCCAGCAGATAGGCAGAGGTGTTCAGCCCGTCCACCGCCTGCAAGCCAATGGCGGTCTGCCACGCTTCACTTTTTTCTGCCCGGTCCGGTTCGCCTTGCTTAATATATTCTTCCAGTTCAAATTGCCAATTCTGATCGGGCATATCTGCACCTCATTCCTTACTCAAATCTTCTGCCTTGAAGGTCGTGTACCCCTCGTAATAATAGCTTTGGTCAATGCCACTCAAATAGACTTCCCGGCTGTTTATCTCGTCGGACAGCGCCGCCTTCAAAAGCACCTTGATCTCCACATCCTTAATGGGGCTACGCTCCATAGCTAAAAGATAATCTTCCTTATCAATCTTGCTCCAGTCAACAACCTTGTGAAGCTCGGTTTTGAAAATAAGATCGAGCCAAATACGAGTGCTGCGCCCATTACCTTCTCTGAAGGGGTGGGCGATATTCATTTCCACATATTTTTCGATGATCTCGTCAAAGGTGGACTGCGGCATCTTGTCGATGTTGGCCAGTGCCGCCTCCAGATACATCAGCGGCGCAAAGCGGAAATTACCCTTCGCCAGATTCACCGTGCGCAGTTTGCCGGCAAAGTCGTAAATATCTTCAAACAGATATTTGTGAATTGCCTGCAAGGTCGAGAATTTACCTGCTGGCAGGGCATCAAGCACGCTGTTTTCAAACAGTTCTACCGCCTTTTTCTTGCTGAGGCGTTCTTCTTCCCGGGCAAGATCGGCGGAGCTTGTCAGCCCCAATTTATTTTCCAGTGCCATAATGCACCTCCAAAATAATTACTTATCCGCCGCCACGCCGGACTTCATCTAGGCGTCTACTTCGCTGATCTTAAATTTCCAAAGGCGGCCTATTTTCGCAGCGGGCATATTTCTTTTCTCTATCCAGGCGAGTACCGTATCACGGCTGACGCCGAGGTATTTGCAAATCTCTTTCATTGAGTACCAGCGTTCGATGGTCGGTTCCATTAAAATGTCCTCACTTTCAGGCAGTTTCCGATGGCTATAACTATACAATTTAAGTATATCACAGCAAGGCGGATTTATCAAGGATTATTGCGGATTTACGAGGGATTCAGAAGAAAATCTTATAATTAAATTAAAAGTGTAAGGTTTCCCCGCTCAGTTTACTGATTTGAGCGGAGAGACCTTTTTTGATGAAAATTTCAAATTATTCTCGAAGGTAACTCCACAAAAGGCGCCCCTTATTCAGAGTAAGTGAAGGGAGAGATATTTTTGCGGGGAAATTTAAAAAACACCCTCAAAATTGGAGCCTCAATTCAGAGTAGGTAGAGGGACCTTTTGAAAAGTTGAGGGAATTTCTCAAATTGCTTTGCCAAAATCTTGAAAAATTCCCCAATTGATTAGTAGGGAGACTCACAGAAAAATTCTCAAAAGTTTTTTCGTTCAAATCCGAAAAAATTTCCCAGTTGATTAGTGAGGGGGTTAAAAAACAGGCCTTCTCGCTGCCTACCTATTGAGGGGACTCTCTCCCTGTGCACCTTGAAAATTGAATCGCCGCCTCCAAAGGATATGCTTCCGGCAAGTGACGCCA
>OHQS01000168.1_pt1 | contig 64721 bp, 52 predicted proteins | sample 1578181 | NCBI WGS metagenome assembly OHQS01 (sample SAMEA3879528, study PRJEB24766) | human gut metagenome | biome: human-associated habitat; feature: feces | place: USA | collected 1985/1987 | reverse complement strand
AGGGCGTATATGCTCGCCGTGTTTATGGATCGCGTGGAGCTTCAGGAAATTCTCTTCTAAGCTCAGGCTCGCAGGATGCCGCTCTGCAAGTCGTCTTGGGTTAGGCGGCTTCGCTTTCGCTTAGAGTTACAAGGATCTCATAATTCCGATAACTTAGGGGCGCTCGCGCCCCTGAGTACCCTTCCGCAACCCATAGTTACTTGTACTCAATATTTTACCCTTATCGCATGTCGCGCCGGCCATACCTTCGTATTGCGAGAAAGCGCAGCCGAAAGAACCTGCATTCCGATAATTTAAAGCGCATGAGATTTTTTACTGCTTAAAAAGCTAAACGTACCGCACGCCTGGAATGTTTAGCATAACTCCATGTAGGTAAATCGTCCAAAATGCAGCCAATGCAAACGCCCGGTAAGGCGGATGTTGGTGCACAAAAGTTATTTATTCGCCTATACCAGCCTCAGCCTCTGAAGGCGGTGCGGCGGGCAGCCTCAGCTTCGGATCCTTTAAAAGCAATTTAGCCATTGGTTTTTCAAACCCATAGGTAATGAGCGCGGCAGACGCTATTGATACGCTATATACGATAAGGGTATACTTCCACTGCCACGCCAAATCACCCGTTTGGTTCGGCAATGCGTCGCCTTCCCACCCCGGTATCCGCCACTGCTTGAAATTGGCGGCTATCCATTGGTGCCAGATATAAAGGTTGTATGAAATAGCCGCAAGAAAACGCATCAGGCGGTTGGAGTACAACACGCGGTACGCCTTGGCCGACAACGCCGTCGATAGGATAAAGACCGTAAATAAACTGCTTAAAAGGTATCGGTTTTCAAGCTGCCAGGCCTGCTTGTCCCCAGCAATCGCCGCTGGGGCGATAGCGGCAAAAACCGCTATGCAGAGGATGGACACGCCCATGCTTACATAACCGACCGCCTTTTCACGCCTGTATTTGTTAGCGATAGCTACATACGCGTACGCGGCCATCATACCGTTCGCGAAAACGCAAAGGAATGTGGGCATGCGGTTAACCGTCATCATCAGATAGGGCTGACGGAGCGCGTACAGGTGGATATACGCGAGCGAAACCGCCACCATCCCGATATAAGTAAGGCCAGGATTCTTCCTGAACCACTTGGCTATAAACGGAAAAATCAAATAAAACTGCACTTCAATGGCAACAGTCCACAATACGACATTTAAATTTGTGGATACGAACGTATCAACCTGGTACATCTGAGTGAAAGTCAAATGCGAAACAAGATCCCGCCACATAAAGCTTGTGTTCCCGTTGTACGCATTCGTTGGCAGCGCAAATAAAAAGAACAAGCCGAGCACGCATAGATAATACGATGGAAGTATTCGTACCGCGCGCTTTTTGTAAAACTGCTTCCAGGACGGGAGTTTCTCTCCTTCAAGCATATTCCGCGCATGGGGCAGGAAAAGGCAGAACGCGCTAATGAGCATCATCAGATCGACAAGCAGGTATCCCGAACGCCGGACGATATCGGGATTATATTGATCGATACCGAGGAATGAAAGAAAAGGGAGTTGAACAGCCGGCATCAGCCAGCTCTGCTGCCAAACGTGGAACCACATTACGATAAGCACGCCAAGCGCGCGGATACCGTCAATTACGTCGATATGACGGGTATTAAGCGGAGCGCCGATATCGTCTTTCCAACTCATTTTTTCACCTCAAAAAATCGAATGATAGAGCCCGCGCCACCATGAAATAACGGGAATAATTGATTTTAATAAAATATAACATATCAAAGTGTCTTGCGCAACAAAACGCGCGTAAATGCGGACATTTGTTAAATAAGAGTATACCGTTTGGGGCGGGAGCGCTGGCGTCAAGCGCCAATACGCGGTAACGGCCGCTCAAACCCGCTTAAACGCGTATCAGCATCCAAGCATACATGTTAATAGCGTTCTCGCCTGTGAACGCATTAAGTACAGGCTCAAACAATCGCTTTCAAGCAAACTTCGCGCGTTATTTTGAATAATCATTGCTCTGCAACCGGCGTCTGTTTGATGCGCAGAATAACGCGCGCCGTTTTTCCCAACCATAAGCAGGCGACGCATCATAACAATTTTTTGAAGGCAGGCTGCGTCCTGTCCGGCTTTTCATCAATTTTTGGCGGCCATGTTAACTTATATTTGTACACAAAGAAATGAAAAAATCAATTCTTTTCTTTAAAGTGTCTTTAAAGACAGATTAAATCAGTAATGTAACCTCTTAATTAATCTACTCTCGCGGCGCCTGAAGGCGCGAAAAATGAAATTAAATGTTGACCGCCATGCCCCTTTTACGCCATCAGTTCGTAATTGTTTGCTGTTTGTGTTGATGAAGTCTTTATCATTATATATTTCACTTGTTCATATAGAAGCGTTAGAATGAGAATTGAGCGGATCCGCCTCATGGCGGCTGACTTTGCGTATATAACGCAAAACAGATATTCTTTATATGATGTTGTATGCTGATAAATTGACAGGAGGTTTTTTCATGACACAATTCGCACGCCGCATGGATGGGGTTACCGGAAGCGCGATACGCGAGCTTTTTCATTTACTCTCCGATAAGGAATTGATATCGTTTGGGGGCGGGAACCCCGCCAGGGAATCGTTTCCCGTGAACGAAATCCGAAAAATCACAGACGATATCCTGTCCGATTCCATACTTCAATACGGCGGTACGGAGGGTCTGCCCCTGCTGAGGGAAATGTACCTTGAGCATATGGTTCGCCCAAAGGGCGTAAAAACCGAGGACAGCGACGTGCTTATCCTTACCGGCTCCATGCAGGGTATCAACCTGATATGCGAAATCCTGCTGGATCCCGGCGACGCCGTGCTTGTTGAAGCGCCCACATTCCTGGGTACACTACAAACTATGGATATTTTTCAGGCCGATAAAATACCCGTTCCAATGGATGAAAACGGCGTACTGCCCGACGAACTCGAGGCTTTGATGAAAAAGCACAGGCCAAAAATGTTTTATTGCATTCCCACCTTTCAAAACCCCTCGGGCATCACCACGACAAAGGAACGAAGGGAGCGCATCGCCAAGCTGGCGCATGAGTACGGCGTACTTGTCGTAGAGGATGATCCGTACGGCGATCTTCGCTATGCCGGGGAGCCGATACCTCCCATTAAATATTTTGATAAAGGCGGAGACGTTCTTCTGCTCAACAGCTTTTCCAAAATCATATCTCCCGGCATCCGCGTAGGGTGCGCGTTCGGCAAGCCCGAAATAATACGCAAGATGACAATCGCCAAGCAGAGCGCGGATACGCATACCTCAAACCTATCCCAGGGTATTGCGGCGGAATTCCTTCGCCGCGGCCTGCTGCCGGAGCATCTCAAGCGCATTAACGCCATATACAGCGAAAGGCTCAACGCCATGCTTGCGGCGATGGATATGCACTTCCCGAAAAGCTGTACGTATACGCGCCCCCAGGGCGGGCTGTTCGTATGGGGCGAGCTGCCTGAGGGCTGCGACGCGACGGCGCTGCTCAAGCGCGCCACCAGCGAGGAAAAGGTAGCGTATATACCGGGGCAGCATTTCTTTACGGATAAGGAGGCGCATAAAAACGCTTTCCGCCTCAACTTCTCCTGCGCGGATCCGGAGCAAATACGGGCGGGTATTGAGAGGCTGGGCAAGCTCTTTAGTCAGGCCTGCGGAGAATAACTGCCGCCGGACGGGCGCGCTGACAAAAATCTGGTATTTTTGATGGGGCATAGCAGTTTAAGCAGCCTTTGCGCACCGTTGCATTCCCGCCGCGTTCCTGCTATGCTTTAGGTAATATGGAGGTGCGTTTTAGTGCAAAATGTATACGATGTTCTCAATCAACGCGGCTTTATTAAGCAATGCTCTCACCCCGAGGAGCTTCGCGAGCTGCTCGGCAGGGAAAAGGTAACGTTTTATATCGGCTTTGATCCGACGGCGGACAGCCTTCATATCGGCCATTATGTTGCTTTGATGACCATGGCGCACATGCAGAGGCACGGGCACCGCCCTATCGCGCTTTTGGGCGGCGGCACCGCGTTTGTCGGCGATCCTTCAGGAAAAACGGATATGCGCCGTATGCTCTCCGAGGAGGATTTGGATTATAACGCTAAGCGTTTTAAAAGCCAGATGGAACGGCTCATCGACTTCGGGGATGGGGGAGCGGTAATCGTTAACAACGCAAATTGGCTTCGGCCCCTGAATTTTTTAAACTTCATGCGTGAAATCGGCTCGCTCTTTTCCGTCAACCGCATGCTCAGCGCCGAGTGTTACCGCCAGCGCATGGAGCGGGGGCTCACGTTTTTCGAAATGAGCTACATGCTCATGCAGTCATACGACTTTTTGATGCTCAACCGCGAGTACGGCTGCATTTTGGAGATGGGCGGCGACGACCAGTGGAGCAACATCCTGAGCGGCGCGGATCTCATTCGCCGTAAGGAAAGCAAGCCCGCCTTCGCCCTGACCACGCCGCTTTTATCCACGCGGGACGGGAAAAAGATGGGTAAAACGGAAAAGGGCGCGATATGGCTTGACAAAAATAAATGCTCCGTGTTCGATTTCTACCAGTATTTCCGTAACGTCGACGACGCTGACGTTAAAACGTTCCTGACGATGCTCACGTTTATCCCCATGGACGAGATTGAAATAATGTGCCGCGAGGGCGGCGCATCGCTCAACGAGGCCAAGCGCGTTTTGGCGTACACGCTTACCGAGCAGGTCCACGGAACGGATGAGGCGGAAAAGGCCCGCGAGTCCGCTGAGGCGCTGTTCGCCGGCGGCGGAAGCCTAGAGAACATGCCGACCTTAACGCTTTGTGACGCTGATATAGAATCCACCGGCCTTCGGGTAACGGATCTTTTGGCGTTAAGCGGGCTGTGCAAAAGCAAGTCCGACGCGAGGCGCATGATAGAATCCGGCGCCGTGTTTGTTGGGGACGACAAGGTAACCGATATATATTCACGTATCGATGAAAGTGATTTGGCGCAGGGCGTGATTTTTAGAAAGGGCAAAAAGGGCTTTGTCCGTATAAGAAAGTAATGGAACCGCTTATTCCGTACCATACGGTTTTAACCGAATCCGAAACCGAGGTCGTCGTCAACCGCTCCCGGTTTATTGGCCGTTGCTGCCCCGTAGAGACGGAGGCGGCCGCCAGGGAGGCGCTTGCAAGAATACGCAAGCGTTACTGGGACGCCAGCCATCATTGTTTCGGGTACGTGCTTGGCGTTCGGGGCGATACCGCCCGCTTTTCAGACGACGGCGAGCCGGGCGGGACTGCGGGGATGCCCATTATGGAGGTTTTAAAAAGCCGGGGCGTTACGAACGCGCTGTGCGTGGTAACGCGATACTTCGGGGGCGTCCTCTTGGGCGCGGGCGGGCTCGTGCGCGCATACTCACGGTCCGCGGCGGACGCGCTTAACGCCGCTGGCGTAGCGCTGATGCTTCCCGGAATTGAAATACTTGTTGAAATCGACTACACGCGGTATGGAGCCGTTGAAGCGCTCCTTCGCGGCGCGGGCGAGGTGAACGGCGTTTCGTTTACCGACCGCGTAACAGCAAGCATAACGGTTGAAGCTGGGGCGGCCGAGGGTTTGTGCGCCGACGTCACGGATAAAACGGACGGGCGCGCCGTTATCCGCCGCGGCGAATGGCGTTATATGAAAAAAGCTGTAAACAGCACCCCTTAAAAAGGGAATGCGTTTTATTTTATAATTAAACAGGGGGTACCTCTTCCATGCAGATTGACGTATCGCTTACCACCACGCCCAAGGCTAAGCCCGGGGAAGACGCTGCGCTTGGTTTTGGCAAACACTTTACGGATCACATGTTTATGATGGAGTACGACGAGGGCAAGGGATGGCATAGCCCGCGTATTGAACCTTACCATCGGCTCTCGCTCGATCCCGCAAGCTCCGTTCTCCACTACGCACAGGAAATATTCGAGGGCCTTAAAGCGTATCACAGCGCGGACGGCCGCACGCTCCTTTTCCGGGCGCGGGACAACTGCCGCCGCCTGAACCGTTCCGCGAGCAGGCTGTATATGCCCGAGATCGATGTGGAGTTCAATTATGAAGCTATCCGCAGGCTGGTCCAGACCGAGAGGGAATGGATTCCCGAGAAGCCCGGCGAATCTTTGTATATTCGCCCGACCATGATAGCGAACGACGAGGCGCTTGGCGTACACGAGGCGGCGCATTACCTTTACTACATTATTTGTTCGCCGTCCGGCTCCTATTATCCTACCGGAATCGCGCCCATACGCATTTTGGTTGAGGATAAATACATACGCGCGGCGCCGGGCGGTATGGGCGGCGCAAAAACGGGCGGCAACTACGCTTGCTCCATACGCGCGGGGGCGGAGGCCGCCAAGCTCGGGTTCTCGCAGGTTTTGTGGCTGGACGGCCGAGAGCGCAGATATGTGCAGGAGGTCGGCGCAATGAACATGATGTTCGTTATCAACGGTAAGCTGGTAACCGCGCCCCTTGAGGATACCATACTGCCCGGCATCACGCGCGACAGCATCCTGACGCTTGCCCGGGAAAAAGGCTTAACCATTGAGGAGAGGCCGATTTCCATCGAGGAGCTCATTGAATCCGGCCGCTCCGGAGATCTTAAAGAAGCGTTCGGCACCGGGACCGCGGCGGTGGTTTCCCCAGTTAAAGAGCTGACCTACCGGGATATAGCCGTAACCATAGGCGGCGGCGGGATAGGCCCGATGACGCAGGAGTTTTACGATACGCTCACCGGATTGCAGTGGGGACGAATCCAGGATACGCGCGGATGGGTAACGGAAGTGTGACGGTTAAATAAAACGATTTATCTATTCTTCAGTAGGGCTGTTTTCTATATAGGAGGCAGCCCTCAACGTATCGAAATAGCGGCTGCACCACGTTTATCGGATTAACACATGCCGCTTGCTTTGTGGCATAAAGAGCGCCCCGTGCAGAAAATTTTTTCAGGGTTTTTTTGTTCACCGCGCACATGCCGTCGGATACGGTCGACGCCTGCGGGCGCATTAACGGGCTAAGCGCCTTTTTTTCTCGCGGGTTTCGCCCCTAAACGAGAAGGAAGTAGCCCGCAGGTTAGTCGGCTGCGGCATGGGAACGGGCGCGCAAAGCGCTGACAGGGGGAGGCATGCACCAGGCAAAAGCGCGGTGTAAAATACCGCCGCGCCCCGCATGCCGCTATAGACAACAACAAAAGATTATGCGCCCTATACCAATAAGGCGAGCCGCAAAAAATCTATACCGTTCCTAAATCCATTTTGAGATATACTTTATCTTTTAACTGAACACCCGCTTCAAACATAGGTATTTCATAATGTTCTAGAAAGTAGTTTTCAACACGGTGCGAATAAACAAATCCGCAACGCTCGTAAAAAGAGACTATCCAAGGAATATCTCCGGTTCCGACGAGCATAGTTTTACCTTTGCCTTTGTAAAAGTCGAAAACATGGCTTACTAATTTTTTTCCATACCCCTTGCCCTGGAATTTCTCGTAAGTTGCCAGGCTTTGCAGTTCATAACCTCCGTTCCCCTCGTCCGTTACAACGCAAATGCTTTTTAATCCATCGTCATATAATGCAAAAAGTTTACCTCTATTCAAATATCTATCAATCATGTTTTCCTGTTCGTCCGCCAAGAGCAGTAGATCAAGAAAATCCTTTTTGTTACTTTCAATGATTTTTATTTCCAAAGTATTTCCCTCTCAATTTTAATAGTTTATTTCTACTATCCGCCTTATTTGCATGAGTATACTCTAGGTTCAAGCGCCTAATTTGTCAAGAATTTCGTTTATTTAATTTATCTTCCGATTCCTTAAAAAACCGGGCGGGTAATAAGCACTACAAAGCGCTGGCTAATAAAGCTCAATAACAGGGCGCTCATCATCGTCGCCCGACGATTCAGCGCTGAAAAGCTCGGTATGCTCGACGGCGCAACGAGCTATGAAGTCGGAGGTTCACTCGGTTTAAAACATAGCTTGTAATATAACGCCATACATATTATAATATGTATGATGCTTTGGGGCGGGGTGGAATTCCCCACCGGCGGTGAAGCGGCTGTGCCGATAAGCCCGCGACTTTGCGTTACGAAAATGACCGTGACGCGAACTGAGCCTGGTTTGAATCCAGCGCCGACGGTATAGTCCGGATGAAAAAGGCTGTGGTTTTGTTGTTTGCGCGCCCCTCGCAGCCGGAGGCGCTCTTTTATTTTGTATTGTAAGCGGGAGGTAAAACGCATGCTGAGCAAACGTATTGAACAGATGGTCAAGATGGGGCTGTTGGCCGCCCTGTCGATTATACTCGTGTTTCTGATCCATTTTCCCATATTTCCAGCCGCCCAACACCTGGAGTTCGATATTGCGAACGTACCGATACTCATCGGCACGTTCATGTTCGGCCCCATAGCGGGCCTTTGCCTGACGGCTGTGGTCAGCATGCTGCAGTGGCTACTCATTTCTCCGCAGAGCGGGTGGGTAGGCGCCGTGATGCACTTTTGCGCGACAGGGGGCTTGGTTCTTGTGGCGGGCCTTATTTACCGGGCGCACAAAACAAGAAAGGGCGCGGTCGTCGCCCTCATCTTGGGCTCTCTGACTTTAATAGCGCTGATGGTACCGCTAAACTACTTTTTTACCGTACGTTTCTGGGGGACGCCGTATGAGGTGGTTGACAGCATGATGCTGCCCGTTATTATCCCGTTTAACGCTATAAAAGCGTTCGGCAACGCGGCGATAACCTTTTTGCTGTATAAATCCGCGGCAAAGGTGCTGCGGATCGAGCGCAAGAGCGAAGAAAAGCCTGAAGCGACTGATTCAGCAGGCGAGGAGCAAAATAGGGAAGCCGACGCGTGGAATCACGATTAAAGCGCGGTTAGACGTATTGCATCTTGGGAGCTCGATTGAAGCGATTTCCAGCGGCTTATTCACTTCCTGTAACATGTGCTCCGCAAGGCTTTTCATGCATTGGGCGTCGTTTAGCGCCAACGGCGCACGAGCTCATGGCTTCAGCTTTTTTAGAAAGTGGGACGGCATAGCTTATTGCTATACCGTCCTGCTTAATTATCACTAAAAGTTAAGGAGCCAATCTTGTTTGAGCATGAGCGAATACGCTTACTGATTGATTTCGCGGCAATAGTACCTTGCCCATTTTTTTCTTTTCCTTGCAGATAATCACTGATTTAGAAGCTTTGTTATGATAACCCGCCACGTTGAAAGGCTTCGCCGGAATCACGCTTCATCATACCAGGATGGAATCGTCGCGGCCATATCATCGTACCAGCTGAGTATATCCCGAGCCTGTGAAAGCATCACGCCGACCTCTTTTTGGCCGAACGGCACTGCCCAATAAACGGAGGATAGCGTGTTGCTCGCTATGTACAGCTTGAGCAAGCGCCAAAACTCAATCGGAGGGTTATCGTTAAAATACCCGTTTATCATTCCCTTCGCAAACGGCGGGCTCGTTTGCGCGCACCATACGATGCGGTTGAACTCCTCCCAAGGGTCGCCAAAATCGCAGCGGTTAAAGTCAATGACGATTAGTTTGCCCCTTCCGTCAATCATCATGTTGCCTATATGGTAATCCCCATGCTGGAAGGTCTGGGGCCTGTTTTTTAGCAGATGGCGGTTTGAGTTAATATAGGCAATCATTTTTTCGCCGCCGTCGAACTTAATTGCGCATGTCTGATAGCCCGCGATTTTCTTGTCTATCTTCCTGTTAAAGCGCGCTTCCCAATCGGGCTGCGATCTAGGCGCGGGAATGGAATGCATTTTTGTAAGCAGCTCGCCGGCGCGACAGCCGAGCGCGTACTGCTCCGCGCATTGAATCTTCGGCAGCGCCTCCTCCGCCTCGATACCGTTAACCCAGCTTTGGATTGAGAATACGAAACCCTCCCGGCTTTCAAAGTATAGGGGCAGGCACATGGGAACCCCAAGCGCGGCGACGGCCTTCATCATTTTAAACTCCTCTTTTTTTTCCGCATGCTGATCCGCCGATGAAACGCGCAGCAAAACCTTCGCGCCGTCCGCTTGATGAGCGCAATATTTCCTGTCGCCGGACCATCCCTTATCGATAAGGTCAATGCATGTAAATTTAAAACGGTCGATAAGATACTCTTCGATATTCTTAAAATTCATATAATTACCTCTCTTAGTTGGTTTACTCTAGGAGACGGGCGGCGCTATCCCCAAATAACGATTCGTACGCTATCCTCAAATCATATCAAGTAATGACTTATTATAACAATACTAACAAATCGAATGTGATAAATACAGCGCGGAGCGTCCCTAACAGTCGCCCCGCGCAAGAAATCTGCCGTTTAAGCCGAATCCCCGAATTAAACAGCTCCTTTTTTGGGTGAAACTACAACGCGCCTGTTCGGTTCTTCACCTTCGCTATGCGTCGTCACAAACGGGCTGTTCTGCAATGTTGAATGAAGTATCCTTCGCTCGTACGGGTTCATCGGCTCCAGGGATCGGGGTCTGCCCGAAGCTTTTACCTGCGCGGCGACCTTGCGTGCAAGCCGCGTGAGCGTTTCTTCCCGTTTATCCCTGTAACCCTCTATATCAACCGTGACTCTTAAATAACCCGCTTCCCTGCGGTTACGGTTGATATAAAGCGAGGTAAGATATTGCATGGCGTCCAAATTTTCGCCCCGGTGACCAATGAGCATGCCCATCGCCCGGCTATCAATCTTCAGATAAATCGCCTCATCCTCTATACAGGCGGATATATCGGCCTCAATCCCCATTTTACGGATCAATTCATCGAGAAATTGCGCGGCAGGGCAATCAGCGGCCGCTTCCTTTGTATAATTGCGCTGCGGCTTTGCGGGCGGCTTACTCCTCTGCGGGCGCGGCTTTAATCGCTCCTGCGGGCGGGGCTCCTTGTCGTTAAGCGTATCGTCCCCGCTGCCGGCCCCATCCGATACGGTATCGCTTTGAGTTTTAATTTGAGCCGCATGCGAAATTAAAACCGTTTCCCCGGCGCGCTGCTTCACTTTTTCCTCAGCCGGGTTTTTATCAAACGACGGCTTTGGCGCGGGCGGCTTACGGGGCTCTCTGCCCTTTTTTCCGTATTCACGCGCAGAAGGCTTCAGCATTTCAGAAATGTTGATATCTTCCTTTTCCTTCTCCTTCAGCCTTACAATAGCGGGTTTCGCGCCGATGCCCAGTATTCCCTTCGTCTCTTGCTGGACTACCTCTATCTCTACTTCGTCAATCGATATCTCGAGCTGCCTGAGGCCGTTGAATATGGCCGCGTCTATGCTCTTTCCCTGTGACTCAATTATTCTCATGACCTTTGACTCCCCTCTACCGGAACGGTACGCGGAAATTTCTTATTCAAGAGCAAATTCGTAACAATCATGAGCACGCTGCTCAACGTCCAATAAATTGCGAACGCCGAGTTGTTCGTTAAACAGAATATAAAGCTCATGATGGGGAAAATATACATCATCATTTTTCCGCCGCCCGCGGCTTGCCCCTCGATCTTCGGCTGTGATTTTTGCATAAGCCATGCGGATAAAAAGTTTGACCCGCCCGCAAGTATGGGCAGAAGGAACCACCCGTTGTTCTTTCCGGGGTAAAGCTCAAGAAACGGGGCGGTAAGGTTATTGTAAGTATCAATCGCCGTTTGGGGAATATTGGATGTATTCTCAATAATAAGCCCAAGGTTTTTAAACGCCTCGAGCGCCGCGGGATTCTCCTTAAAGTAAATCAGGTTCTGCATGTTTGAAACGCTTGCGAAAAACTGCTTCGCTTCCATCACAACAGGCAGCGCGCCGTTATCCGCCTGCCAGATATTGCTTATCCACAAAAAGCGGAAGGATTCAAACATCTGCGTCGAACCGGTATCATGTACTTCCAGAATAGCCTGAATCATCTGCTCGCAGCCCCAAAAGCGGAAAGCGGCGATGAAGCAGAAAAACAAGGGCATGGTAATAAGCATAGGAAGGCAGCTACCCCACATGCTTACGCCCTGCTCCTTCATCAGCTTGGCCTGCGCCTGCTGAGCCATACGCGGGTCGTTTTTATACTTTTTTTGTATCTTTTGAATTTCCGGTTGAATAGCGGCCATTTTGGCCGTGGATTTACGCGTTTTGAGATCGGAGAAAAAAGTGAGGGCTCTCAAAACAATTGTACAGATAAGTATGGTTAAAAAAACGTTCTGCGCAGTTAGATTCTCATAAATCCAGCGCATACCCAGAAAAAACCAGGTAGTTAAAAAGAAATCTCCGCTCACGCGTCCGCTTCCTCTCTTTCGTAACTCTTTTTTCCCTTTATTTCAGGAACCGGGTCGTACCCTCCCTTGGAAAAAGGATTGCATCTTAATACGCGCCATATCGCCAGCAAAAGCCCCTTCGCCGCCCCAAAACGTTCAACAGCCGTCAACGCGTAAGTTGAACAGGTGGGCTGATAGCGGCAGCAGCCCGGGCGCAGGGGGGAAATATAGGCTTGATATCCCCTTATGATGTATAAGAGAACTCTTTTCATTGACCGTCCGCTTCTTTTAATAACAAATCCGCCTTACGCAGCAAATAACGCAAAGTATTTTGGATCTGTATAAATTCTTCCCCTTTTATCGGCTCCCGCGCAATGAAGATCAAGCTATGCCCAACCTTAATTTCGGGAAGTAAAGGGGAAAACGCTTCACGCAAACGCCTTTTAATGCGGTTGCGCATAACGCTGTTGCCGATTTTCTTGCTTACGGAAAAACCAATTCGCACATTATTGGCCTTATTCCTAGCGTAAACAAGTACAATAATGCGGCTACCGACGGATTTGCCCACCCGGTAGACATAACGAAAATCTTTATTCCTTTTCAAAGAAAAACAGCGTTTCAACTTTTTTCACATCAAAACGGCCCTCGGCCTGAGCATACTCGCCACAGAAAAACGCACGGCAAGCAAATGCCTGCCGTAAAACGGTATAACCGTTCGTTATGCGGAAAGTCTTTTTCTTCCTTTCAGGCGCCTGCGCGATAAAACGTTTCTTCCATCAGACGTTTTCATGCGTTTGCGGAACCCATGAACCTTTTTTCTCTGCCTTTTCTTAGGCTGATAAGTTTGCAGCATTACCTCACACCTCTTTTCCTCAATAATCGAAATCCGCTTTCACGGATCAATCGCATAAATCATCAGTTTATGATTATATCGGAATCCCTGCGCCCATGTCAAGGAATATTACTGCCATGCCCTTATTTTTCTTGTCTTTTGACGATAATAGGCCCTATTTTATATTGCCGACAAAATTTCCTATTTTATGTCCAAATCGGTTGTGATATAGTACATAGATAGATAAAAAATTGCGCATGGGCATACGCTCTACCCATAAATCGTTATGGAGTTTATTTTTATCCACAGAATTTTCCACAGGCTGTGAACAACTGCGCAAAAAATGGGGGTTTATATGGTTTCTCCACAATTTATTTGGGATAAAACCAAGGAATATCTAAAAAACGAGATGACAAGCGCCAGCTTTGATAATTATATCCGGGAGACGCGGGCGGTATCCATCGAAAATAACACGTTGATATTGGAGGCGCAGAGCGAAGTAATCGCAAATACGCTAAAAATGTTTTATACAACGCCCATCGCGCAGGCTGTAAACACCTGCAACGGAACAAGCCTTGCCATCGAAATTACCAGCCCATGCGTTGTGGCCGAAGCTGCGGGAAATGAAAGGATAAAGGCTGAGGGCGGCGGCTCGTTCAGCCTGAACTCTAAATATACTTTCGAGACATTCGTAATCGGTAAATCCAACGATTTTGCGTACGCCGCGGCCAAGGCGGTCGCCGATAACCCCGCAAAGGCGTACAACCCGCTTTTCATTTACGGCGGGGTAGGCCTGGGTAAAACGCATCTCATGCACGCTATCGGGCAAAGGATTATTGAAAAGCGTCCTTTAGCCAAGATCTCCTACATTACCAGCGAAACGTTTACCAACGAGCTGATACAATCCATTCAAAGCAATCGAAACGCGCAGTTCAGGGATAAATACCGCAATGTCGACGTGCTGATGGTTGACGATATTCAGTTTATCGCCGGTAAGGAAAGCACACAGGAGGAGTTTTTCCATACTTTTAACGCCTTAAGGGATTATGACCGGCAGATCATCATCACCTCGGACAAGCCTCCAAAGGATATCCCAACGCTTGAGGAACGGCTCCGCACGCGTTTTGAATGGGGGCTTATAGCAAACATTCAGCCTCCCGATCTGGAGACGCGTATCGCAATTTTACGGAACAAAGCCAAGATGGAGACTCTGGATGTTGATTCAGATGTGCTTTCCTTCATCGCGGAGAAGGTAAATTCGAATATCCGCGAGCTGGAAGGCTCCTTAAACAGGGTAATCGCTTACTCCGTGCTCACAAAGCAGGAAATCTCCTTGAAGCTGGCGGAAACCGCGCTGAAGGATATTTTACCCGACGGCGGCAAGATGAAAATAACGCCGGAGCTTATACAGCAGATTGTGGCCGATTATTTTTCCATCGACGTTAAGGATCTTATCGGGAAGCGTAAGGATAAAAAAGTCGTGTTTCCAAGGCATATCTCCATGTACCTCATACGTACGATGACGGATTTATCCTTATCCGATATCGGCGGCTGCTTCGGGGGAAGGGATCATACGACCGTAATAAACGCGTACGACAAGATTTCGTCGGAATTGCAGATGAAACCCGATTTGGCCGTCAAGCTTGAGGATATCATGAAACGGATTGAAAAATAGGGTTGCTATTGTATACACACATCCATCCACAATCCACAAAAAGCGGGCGCGGGTTGTTTGTGATAATGTGGATGATGTCGAGTATGTTGATAACCTTCGTATTTTTTCACAGGAATCCATACATGGTTATCAACACGAAGTTTACAGCATTAATGGGCGTAAGAGGATGTTTTCCACATTATCCATAGGCCCTACTACAACGGCTTCTGTTTAAATTAAATTGATACATATATAAATGAGGAGGTTTATATGCGTTTTTATATTGACACTACGGAGCTCAACGCCGGCATATCCACCGTCATTAAGGCGATGTCCAGCCGCTCAAACTCCATGACGATTCTTGAAGGTATTTATATCGCCGCTTACGAGGGAAGCATATTGCTTAAATGCTCCGATCTGTCTTTGCAGATAGAAACCATACTTCCCGCTACGGTTGAAGAGGAAGGCGCCATCGTACTGCCTGGCAGAATTTTCTCTGAAATGGCGAAAAAGCTTCCGGGCGACAGCGTTTATATCTCTAACGAGGAAAATACCGTCACCATCAAAAGCGGAAGGGCGCAGACGACGCTGCAGGCCAGCTCCGCTATGGATTATCCTGATATGCCTGAGGTGGGCGCCCAGTTTTCCGTAAAGATTAAGCAGCGTACGCTTAAGGATATGATAAAGCAATCCATTTTCGCCACAGCTCAGGACGATACCAAACCCATCCTTACCGGAGTATTGATGGAGCTTAACGCAAATGAACTGACAATGGTTGCGCTCGACGGATACCGCCTGGCCATGCGCAGAGAAAGGCTGGACGGCGAATACGGTGAGAGGAGCGTGGTTGTGCCCGGTAAATCCTTATCGGAAATCAGCCGTATTCTCAACGACGGGGATGAGGATATGGTTACGTTAACCTTCTCAAAAACGCACGTATCTCTGGATATGGGGTATACGACCGTTATTTCACGGCTGCTGGACGGCGAGTTTATACGATACAAACAGATCTTACCCGAGGATCACGCTACAAGGGCGAGCATTAACCGGCAGGAGCTGCTCGACGCGATTGAGCGCGCTTCTTTAATGGCTAGGGAAGGGAAGAACAACCTGATTAAATTTTCATTTAAGGATGAGATCGTTGTGCTCACGGCGAACAATGATCTTGGAAGGATACAGGAGGAGATACCGATTACGAATACAGGAAACGAGCTGGATATCGCCTTTAACTCCAAGTATTTTAGCGATGTGCTCAAATGCCTTGAAGATGATGAACTTTTCCTGGATATGAATAACAATATCAGCCCTTGCGTTGTGAGGCCGATGCAGGGGGATGAGTTTTTCTATTTGATCCTGCCCGTTCGCCTTTTTTCCGGAATGTAGGCGGGCGGTAGCTTCGTTATAACGAAGGAAAAGCTTCAGTTAGATACCTTTGCTTCTTTATAATATAATAAAAATTGATTTTACGCCCGGTTTGTGCTACAATGGGATCAGCGCAAGGGGCGTTTTTTTGTGTGGATAATCAAACCGGCAAGGCGGTGTATGGGGTGAGAATAGAGCGTGTAAGGCTTTGCGGCTTTCGCAATTACGAATCCCTTACAATCAGCCCCGGCGGCAGCTTAAACCTAATTAGCGGGGAGAATGGGCAGGGAAAAACAAACCTGATAGAATCCATTTTTCTTTGTGCCGTCGGTCGATCCCACCGAACGAAAAGGGATAAGGACCTGATTAACAGGGAAGCGCGCGGCGCTTATATCGGTGTGGATATTTCAAACGCAACCGGGGCGCACAGGATTGAGATACGCCTTTTTGTAAACGAGCGCAGGAGGATATGCGTCGACGGGGCGTTGTGCGAGCGCTCCGGCGAGTTGATGGGCGTTTTAAACGCAGTGCTTTTTTCGCCGGAATCCATGAGCCTTATTAAAGGCGGGCCGGCAGAGAGAAGGCGTTTTTTGGATATGGGGATAAGCCAGCTTCATCCCTCATATTATTATGCGCTTCAGCAGTACAATGCCGCGCTTAAGCAGAGAAACGCGCTGATAAAGGATTTGTCCGCGCCCTTAGATCTTATACGGTCCTGGGATTCGCAGCTCGCCAAATACGGCGGGGAGGTTGTAAAGAGGCGGGAGGATTTTTTTAAAATCTTTCCCGTATATGCGGACGGGATATACACAGATATATCCGGCGGAGCTGAGCGGCTTGAGATTAGCTATGAAAGAAACGAAGGGGCTTTATATATTGGTGAAAGCCTGAAGCGAAATCTTGATGAGGACAGAAGGCGCGGATATACCGGAACCGGCCCTCACAGGGATGATATATCAATTTTAATTAATGGAAGCGATATAAGGTATTTTGGATCGCAGGGTCAGCAGAGAACCGCGGCTTTAGCGATGAAGCTGAGTGAAATTGAGCTTGTTTACGCCGTTAAGGGGGAATACCCCGTGCTGCTGCTGGATGACGTGCTGTCGGAGCTGGATGAGAAAAGAAAGAGAAAGCTGATTGACAGCGTTGAGAAATGCCAGTGCTTTTTAACTTCAGCATCGGAATTGGATGCTAAGGTTGTTAAGCTCATGAGAGCAAAAGCGTTTACATGCGCAAACGGACAAATAAAGGAAGATAGTACTTAGATGGGATAATCTGTCAATAATAAGGGGAGATGTATGCTTGATATTGGAGGCGGCGTGAGGCTGGCCGATGAAGAAATAATTGTGATACTAAAAAAAGAGACCTTATTATCCAATAGGGATAACAGAAGGTTTATTCATAATGCGACGGGCGGGGATGAAGTTATCAACGCCTCAAGCGCTAAAAGGATAAAAGCGTATGTCGTAGCTATAAGCGGCGGCAGAACAAGGGTTTATTCCACCTCCACAGCGCCTTCAACGCTGTTCAAGCGTTCCGCTCAAGAGGGGATATTATCAATGAATTGAAAAGGTTTGGAAAGGAAACGGCGCAATGAACAACCAACATGAATACGACGCGTCACAAATACAGGTGCTTGAGGGGCTTGAAGCCGTACGCAGAAGGCCGGGCATGTATATTGGATCGACCGATACGAGGGGGCTGCACCATCTCGTTACAGAGCTTGTTGATAATTCGATTGACGAGGCATTGGCGGGATTCTGCACGCATATTGAAATAACCATCCATCCAGATAATTCCGTAACGGTTCAGGACGATGGCCGCGGCATACCTGTGGACATGCATGAAAAGATGGGGAAGAGCGCGCTTGAGGTCGCTTTGACGGTTTTGCATGCCGGCGGTAAGTTCGGCGGCGGCGGTTATAAGGTGTCCGGCGGACTTCACGGCGTCGGCATGAGCGCCGTGAACGCGCTTTCCGAATGGTTTAATGTGGAGGTCAGGCGCGGCGGCAAAATCTACCGTCAGGAATATCGCTACGGCGATCCAATAACGGCGGTGGAAGTCGTTGGCGAGTGCGACGTTGAGGATACCGGAACCAAGGAAACGTTTTTAGCGGATACGGGTATATTCGACGCGGTGGATTATGAGTTTGATACGATGGCGGCGCGTTTGCGCGAGCTTGCGTTTTTGAACCGCGGCATAAAAATAAGCGTTTGCGACGAACGCGGAGAATCGCCCGTCAAAAAGGTGTTTTGCTATGAAGGCGGCATATTGTCCTTCGTTAAACACCTCAATAAAAATAAAGAGGTGCTGCATCCCGAGCCTATATATTTTGAGGCGCAGAGGGATGAAAATGGCGAGGAAACGGCGAACGTCGAAATAGCTATGCAATATAACGACGGCTATAATGAAAACATTTTTACTTTTGCCAACAACATATCAACTACCGAGGGCGGCAGCCATCTTGCCGGGTTTAAGGCCGGGCTAACCAGGGTTGTAAACGATTACGCGCGCAAGTATAAGCTGCTTAAGGAATCCGAGCAGAACCTTTCAGGCGAAGACGTAAGGGAAGGGCTTACGTGCATTATCAGCGTAAAACTCACCGAACCGCAGTTTGAAGGTCAGACGAAGAGCAAGCTTGGCAACGCCTATATCAGGACGTTGGTGGACGGCGCGGTTTCTAATAATTTATCGCAATACCTTGAGGAAAACCCGCAAGTCGCGCGGCTTGTGATAGATAAATGCATTACCGCGTCTCGGGCCAGGGACGCGGCAAGAAGGGCGCGCGAGCTAACGAGGAGAAAAACGGCGCTCGATTCCACCGCCTTGCCGGGCAAGCTTGCGGACTGCAGGGAAAAGGACGCTTCAAAATGCGAGATTTTTATTGTTGAGGGCGAATCCGCCGGAGGAAGCGCGAAGCAGGGGCGCAATCCCGCGTTTCAGGCCATCCTTCCTCTTCGCGGTAAAATACTGAACGTTGAAAAAACGCGTATGGACAGGATATTGGCCAACAATGAAATTAAAGCCATGATAACCGCTTTCGGCGCGGGCATGGACGGGGATTTTGACGAGAGCCGGCTAAGGTACCATAAAATCGTTTGCATGACGGACGCGGACGTTGACGGAAGCCATATCCGAATTCTGATGCTGACGTTCTTTTACAGGCATATGCGCCCGCTGATTGAAAAGGGGTACGTTTATATCGCGCAGCCGCCGCTCTATAAGATTAGCCGCGGAAAATTTGAAAAGTATGTTTACAGCGACGAGGAGCTTGAGGAAACACTCAGCGAGATAGGGCGCGATCCCAAACCAACGATTCAGCGCTATAAGGGTTTGGGTGAAATGAACCCCGAGCAGCTTTGGGATACCACGATGGACCCGCAAAAACGCATCATGCTCAAGGTGCATCTGGAGGACGCGATACGTGCCGATGAGATTTTCACCATTCTGATGGGCGATAAGGTTGAGCCCAGAAGAGAATTTATTGAGCAGAATTCCAAGCTGGTTGCGAACCTGGATATATAATGAAAGACAGATGAGGTTGAATGCAAAATGAGCGATATTAACGACCAGACTCGCATACTGCCCCTTGATCTTGAGAAGGAGATGAAAAAATCTTTTATATCCTACGCGATGGCGGTTATTATCAACCGCGCGCTGCCGGATGTAAGGGATGGATTAAAGCCTGTTCACAGGCGCATTATGTACGCGATGGATGAGCTTGGGCTTCAGCCCGAAAAACCGTTCCGCAAATGCGCTCGCATAGTGGGGGACGTGCTGGGCAAGTTCCACCCGCATGGCGATTCATCCGTTTACGATGCTTTAGTCCGGCTTGCGCAGGATTTCAATACCCGTTATCCGCTGGTTGAAGGGCATGGGAACTTCGGCAGTATCGACGGAGATTCCGCCGCGGCGATGCGCTATACGGAGGCGAAGATGAGCCGCCTTTCAACGGCCATGATGGCGGATATTGATAAGAACACGGTGGATTTCGTTCCGAACTTTGATGAAACGCTGATACAGCCTTCCGTCCTTCCCTCAAGGTATCCGAATCTGCTGGTAAACGGGTCCGGCGGCATAGCCGTGGGCATGGCGACGAATATCCCCCCGCATAACATGGGCGAAACGATTGACGCGTATGTCGCGATGATCGATAACCCGGATATCACGGTCGAGGAGCTGATGTGCCACGTGCCCGCTCCTGATTTCCCCACGGGCGGGATTATTATGGGTACTGCCGGCGTGCGTCAGGCTTACCGAACCGGACGGGGCCGCATTGTTGTGAGGGCGAAGGCGGATATTGAGCAGCACCAACCCAATAAAGCGCGTATTATCGTAACGGAAATACCCTATCAGGTGAATAAAGCGCGCCTTGTAGAGAAAATAGCCGAACTGGTGCACGAAAAGCGAATTGAGGGCATCTCGGACCTTAGGGATGAAACGGATCGCAACGGTATGCGCATTGTGATCGAACTTAAGAAGGATGTTAATGCGAATGTCGTGCTGAATCAGCTTTACAAGCATACCGCCATGCAGGATACGTTTGGGGTAATCATGCTCGCCCTCGTTGACGGGGAACCCAAGGTACTCAATCTGAGGGAGATGCTTTACTATTATCTGCAGTTCCAAAAGCAGGTGGTTACGCGCCGGACGAAATATGACCTTGATAAAGCGCTTGAAAGGATGCATATCCTAGAGGGCCTGATTATTGCGCTGGACAATATCGACGAGGTTGTGGAAATCATTAAGCACTCCGAATCCGCCCCGATAGCGCGCCTGAGGCTGATGGAGCGATTCGGCCTGTCCGAAAAGCAGGCTCAGGCCATACTGGATATGCGGCTACAGCGGCTTACGGGCCTTGAACGGGATAAAATAATCAAAGAGCACGCTGATCTCAAGGGGACCGTCGAGTACCTTCAAGGCATACTCGCGGATGAAGACAAGCTGCTTTTCATACTGCGCGAGGAGGTTTTGGAGATAAGGCGTAAATATGCGGATCCGCGCAGGACTCAAATAACCCAGGTAGTGGATGAAATCGATCTGGACGATATTATACAGGAAGAGGAAATGATAGTTACGCTTACCCGCTTTGGGTATATTAAGCGCGTAGCTTCGGATACTTACCGTGCGCAGAGGCGCGGCGGCCTTGGCGTTATGGCGCAGTCCACCAGGGAAGAGGATTTTGTTGAAAGGATATTCGCTTCCTCAACGCATACGCCCGTGATGTTCTTTACCAATATGGGGCGCGCGTTTAAGCTCAAATGCTACGCTATACCCGAGGCGGGCAGGGCCGCGAAAGGCACAGCGATTGTTAACCTGCTTCAGCTTGCGGGGGGAGAAAAGGTTACCGCCATGCTTCCGCTTATAAGCGGCGATAAGAGCAAGTACCTTGTGCTTGCGACGCGTAACGGCGTTATAAAGAAAACGCCTGTTTCCGATTTTGATAATATCAGGCGCGGGGGAATCATCGCATTAAATCTGCGCGAAGGAGACGAGCTGATAGGCGTAATGCTCTCCAGCGGCGAGGATGAATTTCTTGTTGGTACGAGAAACGGCATGTGCATACGGTTCCATGAAAGCGACGTGCGGCCTATGGGGCGTACGGCTACGGGCGTGCGCAGCATCGAGCTGGATGAGGGCGATCATGTTGTGGACGTTGAAAAGGTTATCCCCGGCGCGACGGTGCTTTCCGTAACGGAAAACGGTATGGGTAAGCGGACTGCTGAGGAGGAGTACCGTTTGCAGAGAAGGGGAGGAAAAGGCATAATCGCCAACAAGGTTAACAATAAAACGGGCGCCCTGTGCTGCCAGAAGATGGTGACTGGGCAAGAGGACATAATGCTGATAAGGGACGACGGCACGGTTATGCGCATGAACCTCTCTCAGGTGAACGTCATCTCGCGCAATACGCAGGGCGTAAGGCTTATGCGCGTTGACGAGGGTACGCGCATCACGAGCGTGGCGCTGATGGAACCCAACCTCGCTGAGAATGAGGAGGCGCAGGAAGGGGAAAGCTAGCGGGGAAAAACTTTTTAGGGGAACGATATGAATTCTTATTCGATTCCGAATGAATTATTTGAATTATCCCGCCTTTTTAAGAAGGCGGGATTTTGCCTGTACGCTGTTGGCGGAATGACGCGCAACCCGCTTTTAGGGCTTCCCGTAAGCGATATTGATGTAACCAGCGCGATGACGCCGGAGGATGTGATTCGTTTGTGCGAGAGGGAAGGGATTAAAAACGTACCCAAAGGGATTGACTTCGGCACGGTAGAGATTCATATACAGGATGAGGAACGCAAGTTGAGCGTGGAGCATACGACATTCCGCTCTGACGTTTACGGCGGCGGCGGGGCGCACAGGCCGCAGGCCGTACGCTTTACCGACGACCTGGCGCAGGACGCCTTCAGGCGGGATTTTACGGTGAACGCCATTTACCGCGATATTGAATCCGGCGACGTTATCGACCCAACCGGGGGTATGAAGGACATTGAGAAGCGCCTGATACGCGCAACCTCCAGCGATCCGTCCGTAATTTTGCGCGACGACGGGCTGAGGATAATGAGGATGGCGCGCTTTGCGTGCCAGCTCGGGTTTGATGTGGAGGAAGGTACCTTCAATGCCGCCAGGGAGCATGTTGGGCTTTTGCGCGATATCAGCGCGGAGCGGATAAGGGATGAGTTTGATAAGATACTGTTGAGCGACATGCGCTATCCGAATAGGGGTGAGAGCTTTGAACCCGTTTTGACCGGGCTCAATATGCTTGATGAGGTTGGCGCTGTTACGGTTTTATTTCCCGAGCTTGAAGTATGCCGGGGCGTTGAACAGAATACCCCCTACCACCGCTATGATGTATTACAGCATCTCTACCATACTGCCGCTGCGGCGCCTGGGCGGCTGTTTATGCGCCTTGCCGGGCTGTTTCACGACGTAGGCAAGCCCATTGCGCTCAAGAGGAGCGGAAAAATGTACGGGCATGACGATATTGGCGTCGTTATTGCCCGGGAAATATTCCTGCGGCTGAAATATCCGCGCCGGATACAGGAGGAAGCGCTATTTATCATACAAAACCACATGTACGATCTTAAAAATACCGCCAAGGAAACCACTTTGCGCGCTCACTTTGCTAAGCTTGGCTATGAGAGGAGCGTTTGGCTGGCGCGCTTCCGGCAGGCGGACGTAACCGGCTCTGGAGTTAAGAAGCGGGCGGACGAAAGCGCTATGCGGTGGCTAAAGCTTCTTGAAACGATGAAAAGGGAGGGCGCGCCGTTTTCCCTGGCCGAGTTAAAATGCTCGGGCGAGGACGTTATGCGCTGGCTTGATATGCCCGCAAGCCCTGAAATCGGCGAAATTAAAAGGCGGCTGCTCGCCCATTGCGCAAGGATTCCCAAGGATAACAGGCCGGACAGGCTTGAGTTTGTGGCCAAGGGCATGAGGCCAAAACGATAGATTTTAATCATTTTAAATTCCACTTCAGTTTAAAGCGAAGCGCATAAATATGGAAACCGCCATGCTTAGATTGTCTTTAACTCAACAGCAAATTTTGTATAGCGCTCTATAAGGTTTATTACCTAAAAAGATGAAATTTACAGGAATTGACACAATAATGTCGCATGCGATTACTGGCTAATGGTATATATTGGAGGTTTGGCAGCCATATGATATAATACCTGTTGAGATATATGGAGCAGGAGAGTATATGGGCGGCTGTAAGAATAGTGAATTGAACACAAACGATCTTGTAATTGCGGATATTCATCTGCTTAAACAGCATACGCCCGTTAGCTCGGCCGTTATTGAAAAATTGGATGTTGCGGCGTTTGGTTATTTTGACGGAATTAAGTTCGGAGTGTTGGAAGACGATATTTTGAACTATTTTGAAAACGATGTTCTGCATCTTTTCACCTATGATGGCTTGATGGGGCGGCACATGTTGGATAAGCCGGATTTAAGCGGTTTCCTTAACTGCAGTAAAGAGGATAGGTTGCCATATTGCGCCATTATTATGGTGCAGATACTTCCTTTTTGCAAAAACCGCGTTCAGCAAAGAGAATCGCGCGGCCTTCTACAGGAGGTTTGCGACGAGGTGGAAAACGCGATAAAGCGCGCAAAAACAACCTATGACAGTTTATATTATGATAATCCGCCGAGCGCTATGCATTCTAGCCCCAGTATAAGGTTTTATCCTTATTGCTGCATGAATCAGATCGATATTGTTATCGCCATCAATTCCAACAGCATAACCTATATCACGGATGTGATCGAGCACTTTATGCATGAAAATCGGTACAGGGAGGAATGCTTTAACACGCAAGAGCCCGTCGGCGGATGCGGAAAACTGTTCTGTAACGTTTCAAGCTACTCCGTTTGCGGGGTTTTAACGCATTATAAGGGTAATTGCATAAAAGACGACCACGGCTTTGACATGCTGTTTGAAACCATCTCAGACTATGATATTGATAACAACCGCCATATATTCCTTTATCAGACATATGTTCTTAACAGGGCGGATACCATGCATCATCTGCCGCTTGACGGCCAGGGGCCTTTTTGTACGCTCGGCAATTCCGATTACGTGTATCTTTCAGCGCCGGCCAGCAAAAACGAATTTAGGAAGTTTTTAAAACTGGTATTGGATTATTGTGGTGCTACGGATCATATTGCGGGAGCGGAGTTGATGCTGCTGACAAAAGCCGGCGGGAGCGGCGAACGTTGTAATCATAACCCGGAACATTCTAAAACGTGCAATGGAGCGAATTCGGGTAAAAACCGGGCTTTGCCATCAAACCGCCTGTTTTCGGATTTGGCGGCAAAGATAACCGAACTGATAAGCGGAAATGAGAATGGCGACGGCGCAATAGAGAGAACTGCGAAAATTATCGATGAAATGTACCGTTACTGCGAGCATTTGCAGGCCTCGCATTATGCACCGGGAGTGGGCGTGATGCTAAGGCCCGTGTTTGAGAACCTTTATCTACTGCTGTATACGCAGATGTTGCTGATAAGAAAAAGCACGGAGACGGATCTCATGGATTTAAGCGCGCCTGTTTTTGAATTGATCAATATAAAATCGCTTCGGCTGTTTATCGAGAACATGTATATGCTTTTATCTTGCCTTGCGCTTTCCACATCGAATTTTGCGGAAACGCAGGACTTTCGATCAAATGAGCTTAACGGGTATTCTAAATATCTAATTGGCTATTATGTGTGTATTAAGCAGCTATTAAAAGAGTTAAAAACAAAAAATATGACGCATAAAAAAATAGAGGTCCTTACGTCAATATCGCAGGGGGATATTATGCAAAATGAGCTGCTTTTCTCAAATATAAACAGTAAATTCAGCTTATACGTTTTACCTCTGCCAATTGTTTTTTTAAATAAGCCTTATATGCTGGTTCCGCTAATCCTGCATGAGGTTGGGCATATGATCGAGGAGAAGCCGCGTGAAAAAAGAAAGGAGCTTATGATTAAAGCCGCGGCGCGTTATATCACCGCTTTTTTGGTACCCAAATTATTCCGGGTTACGCACGACCCGGACGGGGATCTGTTTGATAAGCTTGATTTGCCTTTCCGTTTTTCGGTTGTTGATGAAACGATGAGCGGCGTAAACGTTTACTATCGCTCGACTGTAACACAAATGCTGTCAAGCGCTCCGCTAAAACGGGGAATGGGGGATATGGACCGCGTATGCCGAGACGAAGCGTGCACAGCGGTTAATAAAATAATTGAGCTGGCGGCTGGTGAATTGAACAATAGTTTTCTAAGGGTATTTGAGGGCGATGATTATTATTTTAACCATATGGCCACAAACCTTCCGCCGATGGTTGAGCAGATGCATTATGGGCTTATCAGGGGGGAACATCGCGGGAGCTTCGGACATGATACTGCAAGCTGGCTCAACAGGTATATAGACGGCCGTACGTCCGCGAATAATAAAGACGCGGCTCCCGGGAGCGGAAGCGGGTTGGATTTAAATAAGGTCGCGTTTTTTGAGTCGGAAGCGTATAAAAAGATTATGAAAAGGTTCCGCAAGATCATCGGCGATGAGAACCTCAGTTTCAGCTTTATCGATTTGGAGCAAAGGCTCAATGAATCGTATGGCGCTCGGCTTGTAAGCATATACCGGAATAATGCGATTGAGAATATGTGTGGGAATCAAACGCTCAAAAATACGACGGCAAGCGCATTTACGGCGTTTAAAGAGGTATATCCCGATGTATTTATGCTGGCGGCTTTGGGAATTCATCCGCCAGAGGCGGGCGCGAGCGCGGCTGATAAGCACCGGGGCGCGAGTAAGTATATGGACAGCTTTGGCGTTAATACAATTAAGAGAATACGTAACAGCCTGGGCGCGTCACTGCGGATATGCGCCATCCTTTCCCAATATTTCAACATTAGTGGATGGGAAGAGGCAGAATCGTTTTTTGATGAATACGCCAAGAACGGCGAGCGAGATAGCTACCGATGGATTACGGAAATATGTTATAATAAGCCGAACGAAAGGGCGAAGCATCTAGGCTTTGATAACACCATATTGCCGCCCTTGTGCGAATACACACAGGCTTGCATAGAACAATTAAGCGGTATTCGTTTCAGCTCCGATGTTGTATTAGCGGATTTATACCAGAGCGTCAAGCGCCATGAGTACGAGAATATCTTTTATTTATGGAATTCACTCTATTATCTGGCGGACTAGGGGGGGCGGTATGGATAACGATTTAAATGCGGTTTATGGGGAAAGGCTGCCGGCTGGATTTATATCCAAGAATGAATTTTATTTAAAAATCATCGCCAACGTATATAAAGATAATATGATGGCGCTTTTGATAGGCTCGGGTATATCCAGGCAGTCCGGCATACCCGATTGGCGCGGCCTTGTTGAGGAGATGTACAGGCGGTACTTGGTTCACCGCCTCGGCTACTTTGAGAATGATGTTAAAGAATTAAGGGATGAACTGATCCGAGCTGATTTAAGCAAATCGGATATATTGCCGTTTATTAAAAATAAGGAGCTTATCGAAATAGCGCAATATATTAAACCGTCCACGCCGGACCAGAGCGAGGAGGATAACACGCAGGCTTTATGCGCACGGCTCGTACAGGCGATATTTAAAGAACGTTATAGCGAAAAAATAGCTCAATGCGCTCATAACGACGTAATATTAGGGGATAAGGAGAAAAACGGTAATAAAACGCTTTTTGAGCTGGCTGAGTTGATTTGCCCTCAAGATAAAACCGAGCCAATGATTCGTGATATAATTACTTATAATTATGACGACCTGCTTGAAGGCGCGCTTCAAAACACAAGATACAATCGTAAGCTTAATATTGTAATGCTCACTAACGGAAAGGTGATTAAAAGCTTTAACAACCCGGCATTAAGTACGGTATATATATATCATGTACATGGTATAACTCCGGTGGTGAATCCTGATATAGAGTGCGGCCCGATTGTGCTTAACGACGAGAGCTATCGAGAGATGGAAACCGACGCATTCCTCTGGGGAAACCATAGGCAAGTACAGCTTTTCAGGGAAAAGCCAACGCTCATAATAGGATTTTCCTGCGAGGATCGTAATTTTCGCCGTTTATGTTCGATAAAAAGCTGTAAAGGGAGCTTTAAGCCCCGATTCGCTTTAATGCAGGCGAACGATTTTTTTATGGGGGCAGAGGAGCTTGGAAAAGGAGCCGTATGCTCACAAGAGAAGCTGACGAGGGAAAAGCAAATCACCGCCGCGACAATGTTAAATATCTACGAAAGTTACCTTTACGATCAGTTCGGAATCCATGTGATTTGGGTTTATGACGCAGCCGTTCACGTTAAACGGGTCATCAGGCGCTTGAGGGAAATGGCCGCTGCAGTTTAGAAACAAAAAACCCAAGCAGCGCTTGGGCGGTATGAATATGCTTAGTTATGGACAGCGTTTAATATACGTTTGTACGGCGCCATCAGGTGACAACGGCTTTGAAAAATCATTCCCAAACCGGCTGTCGTCCTCAGCCATACTGGAGGAACGAACCTGCGGCATATTACGCAAATAATCTTCGGCCTTAATGCTGCTATCTAAGGCTTCAATTTCATTTAAAAAGTATTCCTTCATTAATTACCCTCTCCTCTTCTCATACTTTATAATATGATAAAGAGGTAAATATGGTCTTCACCATAGCTGATATTTGATTTCCACAGTAATATTATTACCGGGAACGCCTTTATTATATACCACTTAAAACTGATAATCAATAGCATTAATGATACTTCTATATGAAAAAAGAGAAAATAATATGTAAAAACATATAAATTTTATGCTTGTACTACCCGTTTATCATTGGAGTGGGATTAAACCTTAGGCACTGCCTCCATATATCAAATAATCCGCGGGGGTAATCGTACCCCCCGCGGATGTAATAAGCGTATTACTTCCCGCAGCAGCAGCAGCCGTCCGCGCAGGCCATATGCTTGATAAGGTCGAGGCATTTATTGGAATAGCCCCACTCGTTGTCGTACCAGGCGACGAGCTTCACGAAGTTGTCGTTCAGGCTGATGCCTGCGCCGGCGTCGAAGATGGAGGTGCGCGCATCCGTTATAAAATCAGAAGAAACGACCTTATCCTCCGTATAGCCTATAACGCCCTTGTATTGTTCGGATTCGGAGGCGGCTTTCATGACCGATTTGATATCGTCGTAAGACGCGGGCTTTTCAAGGCGGCAGGTGAGATCCACAACCGAAACGTCCGCGGTAGGCACGCGGAACGCCATGCCGGTAAGCTTCCCGTTGAGCGATGGGATAACCTTGCCAACGGCCTTAGCCGCGCCGGTGGAGCTGGGTATGATATTGAACGCCGCGCCGCGCCCGCCGCGCCAGTCCTTTTTTGAAGGGCCGTCAACCGTAAGCTGCGTGGCTGTTGTGGCGTGTACGGTGGTCATAAGACCTTCTATAATGCCGAAGTTGTCGTTAATGACCTTGGCAAGCGGGGCAAGGCAGTTTGTCGTACAGGAGGCGTTGGATACAATATTCATATCCGGCCGGTATTCTTCATTATTTACACCCATAACGAACATGGGCGCGTCCGCTGACGGGGCTGAAATTACAACCTTTTTCGCACCGCCTTTGAAGTGGGCCTGTGCCTTATCCATCGTTGTGAATTTACCGGTTGCCTCTACCACATACTCGGCCCCGCATTCATTCCAGGGGATTTGCCCCGGATCCATGCATGCGTATACGGCTATTTCCCTGCCGTTTACAACGAGCTTTCCGTCACGCGTTTGTATATCGCCGTCAAAGCGGCCGTGAACGGTGTCGTAGCGAAGCATGTAGACCATATAATCCAGGTCGATAAAGGGGTCGTTAATGCCGACGACTTCCATATCCGAACGGGAGATGGAGGCCCGAAAAACCAAGCGGCCTATGCGGCCAAAACCATTGATGCCAACCTTAACAGACATGTTTCAAATCTCCTAAACTATTTATCTTTTTTGCGCTAATGCGGTCAACTGTATATAAACAGCGCGGAAACGGTATTTACTAAATAGCGTCCCCATTTGTAATATTAGCCCAATTCAATATCCTATGCAATAGATTTTTTATTAATTAAGGAAAGCGGTATAATCCCTTACGCACTTTTTAAAAAACATATTTTTCAAGAAAACGCAAAGCTCCCATAATGAATATTTCATTTGCGCATAGGCGGATCAGAAATGGGCATTATATAATGTCACTCCCATTGAAACCCAAAAAGTATCCGCATTGCGCTCGTTCAATTCCACCTATAAATGTTATGATATTCATAAAAACAAGAGACGCGGCGGGCAGCGTATATGAGATTTATAGAGCGCACTTTTGCATAAAGGGTTCAGTAATGGAAATTATCCAAAAAATTATGTTATACTATTCTTGATTTTAAGTACTTTGAAGGGAAATCCGTATATGACAAATCAGGATATTCTGCAAGTTGCGATGAGGCAATCGGCGGTGGACAGCGGCTGCCGCGCCGGCGATTTCATCGAATTTGATAACAAAGTTGTTATCTCTCAAAAAAAGGCCGGCGCGAGAAAGTACTTGGAACTGCCGTTTTATTGCGACCTCACGTCGTACGGTAATAATATTGTAGCCTCCGTTTCGGAGAATCTGATCGATATTGTAGAAGGCTACATCACTAAGTATCCTGTTGAGCATTGCTTTGAAACGCCAAATTTGCTTGTGCTGATGGAAAACCTGAAACCGTTTGATCTGAATATCTGCTTTATGGCGGAGTACTTTTTGCCGGATATGCGTACGATTAAGCCCCTTGCCTGCGATTTTGAGCTGAAGCTTTTGCGGCCGGACGACTTTGCGGGCTGTTATTTGCCCCAATGGGGCAACGCGCTGTGCGAAAAGCGCAAGCAGCTTGATGTTCTGGCGGTCGGCGCGTTTGAAGGCGGCGAAATGATTGGCCTGGCCGGGTGCTCTCAAGACTGCGATACGATGTGGCAAATCGGTATCGACGTGCTGCCTCAATACCGGCGCCTCGGCATAGCATCGGCGCTTACAAGTACGCTTGCGGTCGAAATATTGAAGCGGAACCGGGTCCCGTTCTATTGCAGCGCATGGTCAAACATCAAATCGGTAAATAACGCGATTAAAAGCGGATTCAGGCCCGCATGGGTGCAGATAACCGCGAAGAAGAATGATTTTATCGCCGACATGAATAAGTAGCGCACTCCCCGGCAGCACAGCCCGGCGTACGCCAATAAAAACCCATTTATCAGCATTGCGATTCGCGCGCCGAAGCCGGCTTGTAAGCGGTTCGCTCTAAACGCGGAAAACGACAGCCCTACATGCAGTTTATCTCAAACCTTGGTTATACGGAGGCTGCGGCGATACGGGCGGCCAATACGACGTTGTTATATACCAGCCTTATGTTCGCAGCAAGGCTTTTTCCGTCCGTCGCCTCGGATACGCGGGCGAGCAGAAAGGGCGTTACTGCTTTGCCGGATACGCCCTTTAATGCGGCCTCCTCAAGCGCGCCCTTAATAACGCCGCCGATATATGCTGCATCCAAGGAATCGCTAAGCGGAATGGGATTGGCTACAACCATGCCGCCTTTATATCCCAATTCCCTGCGCATGCGGATAACCGACGCGATTTCCTCCGGCGTATCCATGCGGTAATCCACCTTGAATCCGCTTTCACGCGTGTAAAAGGCGGGCAGCTCATCCGTGCCGTAGCCGATTACCGGCACGCCCCTGGTTTCAAGGTACTCAAGAGTAAGGGCGATATCGAGTATGCTTTTTGCGCCCGCGCACACTACGGTTACGTGCGTTGAACCAAGCTCCTCCAGGTCGGCTGAGATATCCATGGTGGTTTGCGCGCCCCGGTGGACGCCGCCTATGCCGCCCGTTGCGAAAACCTCAATCCCGGCCATCGCGGCGAGGATCATGGTTGCGGCCACGGTTGTCGCGCCATCCTGCCCGCGCGCGGCTAAAACAGGTATGTCTCTCCGGCTGACTTTGGCGACAGCGTGCCCTGCGCGGCCAAGCCGGTCTATTTCTTCTTTACTCATCCCAACGGCCAGCTTGCCGCCGATTATGCCGCAGGTAGCGGGGATAGCCCCGTTTTCCCGGGCGATACGTTCGCAATTCATAGCCGTTTCAACATTTTCGGGATACGGCATGCCATGGGATATGATGGTGCTTTCCAGCGCTATAACGGGCGAACCGGCTTCCAATGCTTGACGGACCTCGTTCGATATTTGCAGGTGGCGGTTAAACATAATCTTTACACCTCTCGATTAAATTCGCCTTCAGGCGCCTCGGCGCCATGGCTTATACAAAGCGTATGTAAATAGTATAGCACAGGCTCGCGACGCAATGCGTTTTTGCTTGCAATTTTTCTTTTTCATGATACAATAAGGTTGACAATTTGTTGGAGGTGTAATTATGGCATATATTATTGACGATAAGTGCATCAGCTGCGGCGCGTGCGAGCCGGATTGCCCCGTTGGAGCCATCACCCAGGGCGACGACCGTTACGTAATCGATCCTGAAAAGTGCATCGACTGCGGAGCCTGCGAGGGTACCTGCCCCGTTGGCGCGCCCCACGCCGAGTAATTAAGCTTTTATGCATCATAAAAACCGGCTCGGGCCGGTTTTTTGTTGCGGCCCGTTCAAGCGGTTTATTAAATAGCGTTTTTCGGGCTGAAAGGATAAAACATGGAGCAAATACGTAAAGAGAATAAAATGGGCGTGGAGCCGGTTGGCTCCCTGCTCATCAAAATGTCATTCCCTATGATGCTGTCTATGCTGGTAATGGCGCTTTATAACGTTGTGGACAGCGTTTTTGTATCGCGCGTTAGTGAAGACGCGCTCACCGCCGTTTCGCTCGCGTTTCCGTTTCAAATGCTGATAACGTCGGTGGGCGTAGGCACGGCTGTGGGCGTAAATTCCCTCGTGGCGCGCAGGCTTGGGGAGGGCAGGCAGCCGGATGCGAACTGCGCCGCTTCGCACGGGCTTTATCTGGCGCTTTTGAGCGCATTGGTCTTTACCATAGCGTATATTGCGTTCGCGCGGCCCGCTCTCGCCCTTTTCGCGGAGGGGGATATTGCCGTGCTGGATATGAGCGTATCCTATTTGACCATATGCGGCGGGCTGTGCGCGTTTTCGATGATGGCTATCATGACCGAGAAGATCCTTCAGGGTACCGGGGATACGTTCCACGCGATGGTCATCCAGCTCGTGGGCGCGCTGACAAATATCGTGCTGGATCCCATCATGATCTTCGGCTACCTCGGGTTCCCGGCGCTGGGCGTGGCGGGCGCGGCGCTCGCTACGGTTATCGGCCAGCTTGTCAGCATGATAACGGGGTTCTACATCCTGTTTGCCCGGAATAAGCTGATTTCCGTAAGAATACGCGGCTTCCGCTTCAGAAAAGAGACTGTGGGGAACATCTATCGCGTGGGTCTGCCCTCGATCGTCATGCAGGCAATCGGCTCGGTTACGACTTTTGGGCTGAATAAAATATTGATGATGTTCTCAAAAACCGCCGTAAGCGTGCTTGGCGTTTACTTTAAGCTGCAATCGTTCGTATTTATGCCCGTGTTCGGGCTAAACTCAGGAGCCATGCCTATTATGGCGTTTAATTACGGGGCGCGGGATAAGGAACGCGTGATGAAAACGCTTAAGCTCAGCGCGCTTTACGCGCTTATCATCATGTGTGTGGGCCTGGCCCTTTTTCAGGCCATACCGGACAAGTTCCTGCTGCTCTTCGACGCATCGGACCATATGCTGGATATCGGCACGCACGCGTTTAGAGTCATCAGCCTGTGTTTCCCCTTCGCCGCCTTGGGCATTATGTTCTCATCGCTCTATCAGGCGGTGGGTATTGGGATATACAGCTTGCTCGTGTCTCTTGCGCGCCAGCTCATCGTAATTCTGCCGGCGGCTTACGTGCTTGCGGTTACAGCGGGGCTTGACGCCGTTTGGTTCGCGTATCCCATCGCCGAATGCTTATCCATGATTATAAGCGCCGCGCTGGTGGTGTTTGTGTACCGCAAATATATTCGGAATTTGCAAAAAACACCGGAAACGCAAGAAATAGCTTGAGATGCGGGAGTATCGTATGGTAGTATAAGAACTGGCGTGGAGTATTTTGCGGGCTGAAAAAGCGCTTTACCATAACATCCCGTGATTAGTTCAGATATGGAGGTACTTTCCCATGATTGTGGCAGGAGATTTTAGAAAAGGCGTTACCGTTGAGATTGACGGGCAGGTGTGGTCCATTGCGGATTTTCAGCATGTTAAACCCGGCAAAGGGGCTGCGTTCGTCCGCACGCGCCTGAAAAACGTGATGACCGGAGCGGTTCTTGACCGCACGTTCAACCCATCGGACAAATATCCCAAGGCGCATATTGAAAATAAGGAGATGCAGTATCTTTATAATGACGGCGAGTTATACTATTTCATGGATACTGAAACGTATGAGCAGCTACCGCTGAACCATGCGCAGGTGGAGGACGCTATAAACTTTATCGTTGAAAACCAGAACGTGAACATCCGTTTCTACAAAGGCAACCCATTTTCCGTGGAAGCGCCCAACTTCGTCGAGCTGGAAATTGTTGAAACGGAACCGGGCTATAAGGGCGATACCGCGACGGGGGCGACGAAACCCGCCGTTTTGGAGACCGGGTACAAAGTGAACGTCCCGCTGTTTGTCAACCAGGGGGACAGGGTGCGTGTGGATACCCGCACGGGCGAATACATGGAGCGCGTTTAAAAAAAGGAGGAGTAAAATGAGCAGTTATATGAAGGAAAAAGTCGCTTATATCAGGGGCCTTATGGATGGCCTCGCCATCGAGGACGTAGGGCAGAAGAAGCTTTTTACCGCGATTGTTGAAACGCTGGACGTTATGGCCGACGCAATCGAGGAGAATGAAACCTCTATAAATGAGCTTGACGAATGCGTCGACGATATTTATGAAGAAATCGAGTCTATCGACGATTGCCTGTTTGAGGATGAGGACGAAGATGATTTTGTGGAGCTGGAATGCCCCCATTGCGGCGAAGTCATATATTACGACGAATCCATGCTGGAATCGGATGAGGATTTGATCTGCCCTCAATGCAATAAGGTAGTCGTTCCCAGCGGCTGCGGCGAATGCGGCTGCGGCTGCGCGGATGAGGGAGAGTAATCCTTATAGATTTGGTTATTATAGCGAATTTGATTTAAGAAATGAACCGGCGCCAGGGCGCCGGTTTTCGCATTTATAAGTGGCTACGCATCGTTTTTTAAGTATCACGGGCGCATCCTATATAAAAGAGTGTGTTTCACGTGAAACAAGAAAGAGCTTACTGTTACAGTCAATTGAAAGAAAACCACCTTCAGATCCGATGGTCTGTGCGAAAAAAACGCCGCCTATACAAAGAGTAGACGGCGTGACGGCTGACTCAAACGCGTGGCTCGTCAGGAGAAAGATTCAATATCGCATTGTTTCACGTGAAACATACTATGGCCTGAGCACACGGCCGGGCTGAATCTCGATGTTGCGAGGCTCGCCGTCGGCATATCCCAGAGCAACCGAACCGAATGCGATGTGGTTCTCAGGTATGCCGTATGATGTGAATAATTGCCGTACGCGCGCATCGTCACAGGTTGGGCGCACCTGATTGATCCAACACGAGGCAAGGCCGAGCGAGGAGGCCGCGAGCATCATGTTTTCAAGTGCGCATGCGCAGTCGCACGCGCCAAGCGGATTGTCTCTATCCACAGTGGCGATGATAAGCGTAGGGGCATGATAATAGCAGCAGTAATCATCCGGCACGTCCGCGGGGGGCTGCGCTGATTTTAGCGCAGCCCGTACTGCGGTTCCAAGGATTTCGAGCTTTTCGCCCTGTAAGACGGTGAATATCACGCCCTGCCGGTTTTTCCCGGTAGGCGCGCATAGCCCCGCGCGGAGTATCAGCTCCAACATTTGCTCTTCGATCTGACGGCTTTCATATGCGCGCATACTGCGCCTGTTTAGGATGTTTTCAAGAGCCTGATTCATTTAAAAAGCCTCCTTGCATTTTTGGTTTATATCCCTATTATAACGCGTTGGCAAGAAAATGGCGGAGTATTCGCGCAATTTCTTGTGTACGCGTCAAAAATAGCATATAATGAAAGCAATACATAGCGGAGGGATTGCCGTGGCGAAAGTAATAGCGATTGCGAACCAGAAGGGCGGCGTGGGAAAGACGACCACTGCCGTTAACCTTTCTGCTTGCCTAGCGCAGAAAAACAGAAGGGTTCTGGCCGTTGATATTGATCCGCAGGGCAATATGACGAGTGGCCTTGGCGTTTCTAAGGATGAACTGGAATACAGCGTTTATGATGTGATGATCAACCGCGTAGCGGCTGCGGATACCGCAATCGATACACGGATACCGACCCTCAAGCTCATCCCGTCCCAGATCGAGCTGGCGGGTGCGGAGGTAGAGCTTGTGGGTATGATGGCTCGCGAGCAGGTGCTCAAGCGCGCGTTGGACAAGTTGAGGGAGGATTACGATTATATCCTTATCGACTGCCCGCCGTCGCTGGGTCTGCTGACGCTTAACGCGCTGACGGCCGCGGATACGCTGCTCGTGCCCATACAGTGTGAGTACTATGCCTTGGAGGGACTCTCCCAGCTGATGAACACGGTCAAGCTGGTAAGGCTTCACCTGAACGCCATGCTGGAGGTAGAGGGGGTCGTGCTTACCATGTTTGACGCGCGCACCAACCTTTCTGCGCAGGTGGTCGCAGAGGTCAAAAAGTTTTTTAAAAACAAAGTATACAGCACCATTATCCCGCGCTCCATAAGGCTAGGCGAGGCGCCGAGCTACGGGCTGCCCATTACGCTGTACGACGCTAAATCCTCTGGGGCGAAAGCGTACGGCGCGCTGGCGGACGAACTGATGCGCAAGGAGGCTTCAAATGGCCGTAAAGAATAAAACGGGGCTCGGGCGCGGGCTTGACGCGCTGCTCGGAAATTACGACGTTTCAGTAAACGAAAGCATACTTAGGCTGCATGTTCATGATATTGATACAAACCTGAATCAACCGAGGAAAGCGTTTGATGAGGATAAGCTCACGGAACTCGCGGCCTCCATTAGCCGGCATGGGATGGTTCAGCCCATCATCGTGCGCGAGCGCGGCGAAAGGTACGTTATCGTTGCCGGGGAACGGCGCTTTCGGGCCGCGCGTCTTGCGGGGCTTGATACGATACCGGCGGTGGTGCGCAATATGGATGAATCTGAGGTTTTGGAGGTCGCGCTGGTGGAAAACATTCAGCGCGAGAACCTGAACCCAATCGAGGAAGCGGCGGCCATCCGCTTCTTAATGCAACAGCATGACTATACGCAGGAAGAGGCTTCAAGCAGGCTTGGCAAAAGCCGTCCAGCCATAGCCAACGCGCTGCGCCTTTTGTCGCTTCCGCCCGTCATACAGGATTATCTTCGAGAAGGCGTGCTTCAAGCGGGGCATGCGCGCGCGCTAGCCGGCGTAAAAGAGGCTCGGGCCCAAGAGCTGACGGCACGGCGCGCGGTTGAAGAGGGGTGGTCGGTCCGAAGGACGGAACAGGCCGTTCGGGATCTTGGGGAGAAGGCCCAAACGCCTGCGAAAAAGCCGCGCCCCGAGCAGGACGCGCAGCTAGCGCACGCCGCGGAGCGGTTTCGGGAGAGGCTTGGAACGAAGGTAAACATCAGCGGCAACAGCGAAAAAGGCAAAATCGTTATTGAGTATCATTCAAAGGATTGCCTTGAGCAAATATATGAGGCGATTATCGGCGCGGAGGAATAGAATCTTATATGGCTCGGGGCTGGCCGATAGCGAATGAGTTGCCGGGTAAGGTTCTAAGATGCAAGATTTATTGGGACTGATAAATTCGCGCTTGATTTGTTGAATCGCTAAGCCGCACTACAGCACGTTTATGCCGAGGGATGGGGGAGGATAAAGCCATGGTAAGCAATCCATACGGTCGTGTAGCGTTAATAACGGGCGCATCGTCCGGCATCGGGCAATGTACCGCGCAGATGCTGGCAAGGAGCGGATTTGCCGTTTACGGCGGATCAAGGCGCGGCGGCGGGTTAACGGATTACGGCGAGGGGTACATACAGATGATTGCCCTTAACGTCGACGATGACGGCTCGGTTGAGGCGGCCGTTCGACATGTAGTCGAGCGCGAAGGGCGCATTGACGTTCTGATAAACGCGGCAGGCACGGGCATTTGCGGGGCTGTGGAGGACTGTTTAGGAAGCGACGCCATGCGCCAGATGAACACCAACTATGTTGGCGTCGTCCGCATGATACGGTGCGTACTGCCTATAATGCGGAAGCAGGGGAAGGGGCTTATTGTCAATATCGGTTCGGTCGGGGGGATCTTCTCCATTCCGTTCCAAACGCTTTACAGCTCGTCTAAATTTGCCGTCGAAGCGTTGACGGAAGGCCTGAGGATAGAATGCAGGCCGTTTGGGGTACGCGCCGCGCTGATTGAGCCGGGCGATGTAAAAACCTCCTTTACCGCAAACCGCATGTACGCCGGCGGATGCTCCGAAACGGCTTACGGGGAAGCTTTTTTAAATTCCATCGCCCAAATGGAGAGCGACGAAAAATCCGGCAAGGGTCCAGAGACGATAGCGCGAGCCGTTATGAAGCTGATACAGAGAAAGAACCCGCCGGTGCGACGCGTGGTTGGGGCTAAATACAAGGCGTTCGTATTCTTGAAGCGTCTGCTGCCCGCGCGCGCCGTTGAAGCGCTTATGACGATGATGTATCCGCTCTCGAATATACGCGATAAAGACAGAGCGAGGGTTTAAATGGTTGACTAATCGTTTGCCTGCCTTATATTAGAGTTACGGCATGCTTTAGCGCAAAGGCAATAGAACCGTATGGGGGATTAACGCCAAGATAGCGCACGTTAAAAAATAATCGCTTTTTTACCTCAGCACACTCGATGCCCGCTTTTATCGGCCGATGCCTATCAGTTGAAGAAGGGTTCACCGCTGCTTTTGTGCTGCAAAACGAGAGCCGGGTATAAAACTTCGCCGTTGCCCGCGTAAATAAAGCAAGCGCGCCATGCGAAACGAAAAAGGCTTAGGCGCTGTTTTGAGATTTAGCTCCAAACCTCCTTGAATGATATTAACGCCGCATTTAACCTTTTTTGAAGATATGTAATCCCGATAACGTGTCCGATGCATTTGCACTTGTTTAACAGTACCTGTGCAAACGAGTTTTAAAAACAATGCATATAGCGAGCGCAAACCGCAATTCTATGGCATTTGCCGATCGTTTGCTCGTATCAATGGCACAATATGAAAACCCGGATGAATTTGACCCAAGGGCATGTTCACGCGTTTCATCTTATACCGGTACGGATATTTATGGATAAAGGCGTGTTTTTTTCGTAAAATATGTAAAAAAGTATGGATTTCGTCTATTCGGGATCCAGTAAAAGATGGTAGAATATATATTAGATTCCTTGTTCTCGAAAGCAGGGAGGAATAAATCATCCTGAACGGGACACAAAGCCTGGGTATTAATTTATTTCGGCTAGTGAGAGCCAAAATAAATGTACGGCAGCTTAGTTTCTACAACTTGATTGCGGACAGAAGGGCGCCTTGAGCATAAGGAGCGAAATGATATATGGAGATGCGCGAGGGTTAACTTCTGGAGGAGTTTAAATGGAATATCATCTGAATGAAACGGAGCTTTATTTATTCAATACGGGAGAGAATTGCTACGCTTACCGCGTGATGGGCGCGCATAAAGTTGAGAACGGGGCGTACCGGTTCGCGGTATGGGCGCCAAACGCTAAAGCCGTAAGCGTCGTCGGCTCGTTTAACGGTTGGAACGGGGACGCTAACCCGATGCGTATGGCGGGTACGTCCGGCGTTTGGGAAGCGGTTGTGGAAAACGCTAAAAAGGGCGACGTCTATAAATTCGCCGTGACCAGTCGGGACGGACATGTTAACTATAAAGCCGATCCCTACGCATTTTACGCTCAGATGAGGCCAGAGACGGCTTCCATAGTATGGGGATTGGAGCCTTTCAAATGGAGCGACGGGGCTTATATGTCCGCAAGGGGTCTGCCGTTTAAAAAAGCGATGAGCGTCTATGAAGCGCACGCGGGTTCATGGAAAGCCGGGCTTAATTACAGGCAGCTTGCGCAGGAGCTTGTGCGGTACGCGGCGAACATGGGCTATACGCATATCGAATTGATGCCGGTATGCGAATACCCTTATGATATGAGCTGGGGGTATCAAATTACGGGTTATTACGCCATAACATCACGCTATGGCGAGCCGGAGGATTTCAAGTATTTTATTAATTGCGCGCACGAGGCGGGGCTGGGCGTTATAGCGGATTGGGTTCCGGCGCATTTTACGCGGGACGCGCACGGGCTTGCCCGTTTTGACGGGGAGGCCGAGTACGAGCACCCGGATACGAGGCGCAGCGACCAGCCGCAATGGGGTACGCTCCTTTTCAACTATGAAAAAGCGGAGGTTCAGAGTTTTTTAATTTCCAACGCCGTATACCTTCTCAAGGAATATCATATCGACGGCCTGCGGGTGGACGCCGTGAGCTGCATGCTTTACCTTGACTACGGCAGGGAGAACGGGGAATGGCTGCCGAACGAGCACGGGGGGAATACCAATTTATCCGCAGTGGCCTTTTTGCGGAAGCTCTCCCGCGCCGTGGGGCGCGAATGCCCGGGAGCCTTGCTCATCGCGGAGGAATCCACGGCGTTTCCACTGGTTACCGCGCCGCCTGAAGACGGAGGGCTCGGCTTTCATTTGAAATGGAACATGGGATGGATGAACGATACGCTTTCATACATGAGCATGGACAGCCTGTTCAGAAAATGGCATCACAGCAAGCTGACTTTCCCCATGTGCTATGCGTTTTCAGAGAATTATATCCTCCCGTTCTCTCATGACGAGGTGGTTCACGGCAAGCGTTCGCTTATTGGGCGGATGCCCGGCAGCTATGAAGAGAAGTTTTTGCAGCTAAAGCTTTTGTTTATGTACCAATTCGCACAGCCCGGCAAAAAGCTGATGTTTATGGGCTGCGAGTTTGGCCAATTCATTGAATGGAACCATGAGCAGCCGCTGGATTGGATGCTGCTCGACTACCCGCAGCACAGCGCCGTTCAGCGTTTTGTACGCGAGCTTAACGCCCTTTACGTCAGCACACCGGCGCTTTACGAGATGGATTGCGGTTGGGAGGGATTTGAATGGGTGAGCGTAGACGACGCGGATCACAGCGTTATCGCTTTCATCCGCCGCGATTCCGAGGGCGGCTCGCTTTTATGCGTGTTTAATTTCACGCCCGTGCCGCAAAACGCGTACCGCGTCCGGTTCAGTTCGCCGGTCATACTAAGCTCAGCGCTCTCGAATCAGGATCCGAGGTTTTGCGGCCATGTGCCGCCGCCCCGGGCGGAGCTTATGAGCATGAAGGATCACGAGGGCGACTATATTGATCTTTTTATACCGGGCTATGGCGGGGCTTACTATCATTTGAATTTTCAACCCGTTACCGCGCCTTTGCAGGCGCCTAAAATACAGACTAATTAAAGAGATAGGGGGTATACATTTTGAGAAAGAAAAAGACCGTGGCGATGCTCCTGGCGGGCGGGCAGGGAAGCCGTTTGGGCGTGCTCACGACCCGGATGGCCAAGCCGGCCGTGCCGTTTGGGGGCAAGTATCGGATAATCGATTTCCCGCTATCCAACTGCGTCAACTCGGATATTGATACTGTGGGCGTGTTGACCCAATACCAGCCGCAGGAGCTTAACGCGTACCTTGGCAACGGCCAGGCGTGGGATCTTGACCGTAATACCGGAGGCGTCTACGTGCTGCCCCCTTACGTGAAGGGAAGCCGCGGCCAATGGTACTCCGGCACGGCCAACGCTATATTCCAAAACATCGCGTTTATATCACAGTATCAGCCGGATTATGTGCTGATACTGTCAGGGGATCACATCTATAAGATGGATTACGCGAAGATGCTCCGATTCCATCAGGAAAAAGGGGCGGACGCTACCATCGCCGTGCTTGAGGTGCCGATGGAGGAGGCCTGCAGGTTCGGCATTATGAATACCGCGCCCGACGGCGCTATTGTGGAGTTTGAGGAAAAGCCGCCGAAGCCCAAAAGCAACAACGCTTCGATGGGAATCTATATTTTCTCATGGAACGTGCTAAAGCGTTATCTGGAGGAGGATGATAACGACCCCGCGTCTACGAACGATTTTGGAAAAGACGTGATACCCAAAATGATTGAAGGGGGCATGAAGCTTTTTGCGTATCCGTTCTATGGGTATTGGAAGGACGTAGGCACCATCGGAAGCCTTTGGGAAGCGAACATGGATCTGCTTGAGCAGCCCCCGAAGCTGGATCTATACGATAAGGACTGGCGCATTTATGGCAAGAGCGCCGTGATGCCCCCGCATTACGCCGGACCAAACGCGCAGGTCGTTCAATCCGTTATTACGGAGGGCTGTACGGTATGCGGGCGGCTGGAGCGGAGCGTTTTTTTCTCCGGGGCGTCGGCTCAGGAAAACACGCTGATAACCGATTCCGTCATAATGCCGAACGCCGTCATCCGGCGCGGTGCGAGAGTGCATAAGGCCATCATCGGAGAGAACTCCGTAATCGGAGAGAACGCCGTCATAGGCGCGGAGCCTGAGCCGGGAGACGCGCCCTATGATACGAGCCTGACCGGAAGCGTTACGCTGATAGGAAACGATACCGAGATACCACCGGGTATGCGCGTGCCTGTTGGCATGATTATCAATAGAACGCCAAAAACCTGGCCGGGAGGTGTACAGGAATGATACATAATGCGTTTGGCCTGATCTATACGGGGGAATCCAATCTGCTCCTTCGCGATTTGACGTATTCTCGCTCGCTCGCCGCCGTTCCTTTCGGCGGCCGTTACCGCTGCATTGATTTTGTGCTTTCCTCTCTTGTGAATACCGGAATCACGAACGTGGGCCTGATAGCACAGCGGAACTACCATTCCCTGATGGATCACCTCGGCTCGGGCAAGGAATGGGATCTGCACAGAAAGCGCGACGGATTGTTCATCCTGCCGCCCTTTTTAACAAGGGAGAACACGGGCCTGTACCGGGGGACCATCGACGCGCTCAGATCCGTCATGGGATATATACGGCGGAGCAGCCAGCGCTATGTGGTGCTAACGGGCAGCCATACGCTCTTCAATACCACGTTCGAGGAGATGATCAGCCGGCATATTGACACGGGCGCCGATATCACCATCATGTATAACCACGAAGCCCACAGCGCGCAGGACTTTGATACGTTTGATGATCTCAGACTGTGCGTGGACGAGCGCGGGCGCATAACGGATATGCAGCTCAACCCGTATCATCCCGGCAACCAGCTCAGATCCTGCGACGTATACGTGATGGAAAAAACCCTGCTCGAGTATCTTGTGGAAGAGGCCGCAACGCGCGCGCAGGTCGATTTTATCCGTGATATCCTGATTAAGCGCATCCATAGCCTTAGGATATACGGCTGGCGCTACGAGGGTTATGTCGGGCGGCTTGAATCGCTTAATTCGTATTTCAGGCATAATATGGCGCTGCTGAACCAGGAAGTCCGGCGCGACCTGTTCAACAGCGACCACCCCATTTACACCAAGGTTAAGGACGAGGTACCCGCGCGTTACGCGGGCGGGGGCATGTCGCGCAACTCTATTGTGGCGGACGGATGCATCATCGAAGGCAAGGTCGAGAACAGCGTATTGTTCCGGGGCGTTCGCGTAGGCGCTCAGAGCGTCGTACGCGACAGCATCATCATGCAGGCTTGCGATATCAGGGAGCAGTGCATGCTCAATAACGTCATTATGGATAAAGGCGTAATTGTTGGGCGCGGCCGCCACCTTGCGGGTTACGAAGCGTGCCCGATAGTTTTAAGAAAAGGCCTTGTTATTTGATTCTTCAGCGGTTTTAAGGCGCGCTGGAATAGAAGCGGACCCCGTATGATGAAGCCGTCTTTGTTTAAATCAGGCGGCGGTATGGCTTTAAAACTTACATGCTAAGGCTCTTTGCGTGTGAGATTCCGCCCGGCATGCGGATAATTTCGGCTTTGCTTCAGGCCGGAAACAAAATACCAGGAGGACACTTATGAAAATTCTCTTTGCCGCGTCCGAATGCATACCGTTCATAAAAACCGGCGGGCTGGCGGACGTTGTAGGCACTTTAGCTCCCATACTCAAAAAGGAAGGCGCGGACGTGCGGGTTATGCTGCCCAAGTACAGCGCAATTCCCGCGGGATGGAAGAACAAAATGGAGCATGTATGCCACTTCCATATCGCGCTTGGGTGGCGCAGCCAGTACTGCGGAATAGAAAAGCTGGAGCATGAGGGCGTAATTTATTACTTTGTGGATAATGAATATTACTTTGCCCGCGATTATATTTATGGTTCAGGCAACGACGAGGGGGAGCGGTTTTCCTTTTTCTGCCGGGCCGTACTGGAAAGCCTGCCAAAACTGGGCTTTTTTCCTGATATATTGCACTGCAACGATTGGCAGACGGGTATGGTCCCCGCGCTTTTGAGCCTGCAATATCGCGAGCTGCCGGATTACCGTGAAATACGCACCGTATTTACCATACATAACCTGCGCTATCAGGGGATTTTCCCCTGGGGGTGGATAAACGAAATGCTTTCTTTAGGGGATGTGCACTTTAACTCGGAAGAACTTGAGTATTACGGCTGCGTGAGCTTCATGAAAGCCGGTATACGGTACGCTTGGCGCGTCAGCACCGTCAGCCCGTCTTATGCGGACGAGATACGCTCTCCCGAATACGGCGAGCGGTTGGACGGGCTGCTGCGCGCCCGAGGGGGCGATCTTTGGGGAATACTCAACGGCATAGACGAGGCGGCTTACGATCCTGCGGCGGATCCGGCTCTGACAGCGCATTTTTCCTGTCAAGACGCATCCGGCAAGCTGTCGTGCAAAGCGGATTTGCAGCGGGAGCTTAGCTTAGAGGCTAACCCCAAAGCGCCGCTGATCGCCATGATAACGCGTTTAACCGAGCAGAAAGGGCTGGACCTTGTTAAATGCGTATGGGACGATATTATGGCTTGCGACGCGCAATTTGTCGTACTCGGGCTTGGCGAGGAGGATTACGTCCGCTTTTTTGAGTGGCAGGCTCAGCGTTATTCCGGGCGGGTCGCGGCGCGCTTCATGATGGACGACGCGCTTGCCCGCAGGATATACGCCGGAGCGGATCTGTTTTTAATGCCGTCCCGCTTTGAACCCTGCGGCCTTTCCCAAATGATCGCGCTCCGCTATGGGACCGTGCCCCTTGTGCGCGAAACGGGCGGCCTACGCGATACGGTCAGGCCCTATAACCGGTATACCGGGGAGGGGACGGGCTTTTCGTTCGCCAACTATAACGCGCATGAAATGCTCTATATTCTTCGCTGGGCAATAGAGTGCTATAAGGATAATGAAATTTGGAGCGGCCTGGTGAAGCGCGGCATGCGATGCGATTTTAGCTGGTCCGCCTCCGCCCGCGATTATTTGAGGATGTACGCGAGCATGATGGGCTAGCGGCGTGGCATGCTCCCCCAAAAGCGCAGCGCCCATAGCTTGCTAAGATTAGGTCCCCGGCCGCGCGCATGCTTGACCCAGCGGGATATTTCCCGGGAAATATCCCGAGCAAAAGGTATATATCAGCCTATCGAAAAAACCTGTGGTTGGGTCGGAGCCGCAACCCCCGCAGGCTTTCAACCGAACCTGACGACATGTGCGTCAGATTCTAAATGCCTTGCGCAGCAAGGGTTTCTTTGCACGGGGTGCTGACCGCGCCAATATAAAAGCGCTCCGTGTTAACTCGAAAAACGTGGCGCAGCCACTTTTTCGACACACTGATATATTTCGTTGTGCTACATCCTTTAAACTTTAGGTGGGAAAAACGGCTTAATTCGAGGGCTTCTTCGTTTATCGGCGAAAAAACGAAATTGAAACGGGCTGATACGGCGAAAGATACGCAAGGCTCTCGTTATACAAACCGGAGGATATGTGGGTTATGTTAAATAAATACGATTGTTTATCAATTTATTAATAATTTTGTTGAATATCAGGCTTGTTTGCTTAACCCTAAAATGGTAAAATGAATAATGATATTGGTAAAACAAGACGTTAGAACATGAGTTATTTCTCAAAAAGAAATACTTGATACAGAGAAGGGATACAAATATGGGCCTGTTTCAGTTTAGAGACGTAGGAATAGATCTCGGCACCTCAAGCGTACTTGTTTACGTTCAGGGCAAAGGCATCGTATTGCGCGAACCTTCAGTCGTCGCGGTTGAGAAGATTACGGGCGATATTAAGGCGGTAGGCGAGGAAGCGCGGCGCATGCTGGGAAGAACGCCGGGTAAGATAGCGGCGGTTAGGCCGCTGCGCGAGGGCGTTATAGCGAATTATGATATTACCGAAAGGCTGCTGCACCATTTTATGAAAAAGGTAGTGGGCAACCACATTTTTTTCAAGCCCCGGGTGGTGGTTTGTGTACCCTCCGGCGTGACCGAGGTTGAAAAGCGTTCAGTAATTGAAGCTACGCTGGAAGCGGGCAGCAGGCAGGCTTTTCTTATTGAAGAGCCTATCGCGGCCGCAATCGGCGCGGGGTTGGATATTACGCAGCCCCGGGGCAATATGATACTCGATATAGGCGGGGGCACGACGGACATCGCGATTATCTCCCTCAATTACGCCGTGCTATCAACTTCCATAAAAGTCGCGGGAGATAAATTTGACGAGGCTATCGTACGTTACATGCGCAAAAAGCATAACCTCCTGATCGGCGAGCGTACGGCTGAGGAGATGAAAATACGCATTGGCTCGGCTTATCCCCGCAAAGAACAGCTTTTTGTGGACGTAAAGGGCAGGAACCTGATTTCCGGGCTTCCGCAAGCTATCGTGGTTGGATCAAACGAGATGGTTGACGCGCTTGAAGAGCCGCTTCAGGCGATTTTGGAGGGCGTGAGGAATCTGTTTGAAAAAACGCCGCCGGAGCTGGCGAGCGATATTACGGAAAGCGGAATATGCCTTACGGGCGGCGGCGCGCTGCTTTACGGTATGGATAAGTTTATATCCGAACATACCAAGGTCCCCTGCTATATTGCGGAAGATCCCATATCCTGCGTGGCGATAGGCACAGGGAAATCGCTTGAGCAGCTGGACGATAAGTTCCAGGGCGGGGCCATCTTCGACTACCGGAGGGGCGACTATTACATGAACCTTTAAATGCATAAGGCGAATTGTATTTTGCGGCATAGCATAACGCTATGCCGTTATTATATCAAGAATATTTGGCGGTAAATTCTGATGCTCAGATTTATCCACGCCGGCAACGCTGTATTGAGCCACATAACAAGGCAAGCGCGAAGAGTACAAGGGGTATATTTGTTTTACGCGCACGCACAATGAACTAGTTAGATTACCGCTCTAACCCTGAATATTCTTGCTGCCTCATCAGGCTCCGACGGAAAGTTATAGCTATCCGGTTTTTTGCTATGAAACGATAAATCAGCTTAAAAAGAGAAGCAGAACGAACAATTAAATCAATGCTATAACGTTAACCGTCTATGCCTATGTTGAAAAAACTTCATCTTATCATAAGCAGCTTGTATACAGGTTGATTGCATTATTCTGCTTATATCTAGCGTACTCAACTAAAAGCAAAATAGGGCTGTCTCAAAAGAGAACAGCCCCTTTGCTGCAAACACTTGATTAGTAAGCAATAAAAGGCGGAGCTTCTCCGTTATATACGTGCCACGCCGCTCATACGCGCCGCGTCCGCCACAGCTTCAGCCACGGCTTTGCCTACCCGCGGATCAAAGGCCTCCGGGATAATGAGCTCCGGGCTGAGATCGCCGTCCGGAATCAGGCTTGCAAGCTTATACGCCGCGGCAAGCTTCATCGCGTCGTTAATATCCCGCGCGCGCACGTCAAACGCCCCGCGGAAAACGCCGGGGAACGCGAGCACGTTGTTTATCTGGTTGGGGAAGTCACTTCGGCCCGTTGCGATGACGGCAGCGCCGCCTGCGCGGGCTTCATCGGGAAAAATCTCCGGCGTTGGGTTGGCGCAGGCGAAAACAATCGCGCCGCTCGCCATAGTTGAAACCATCCTGGCGCTGACCATGCCGGGAGCGCTTACGCCGATAAACACATCCGCCCCGCAAAGCATATCGGATAGGGAGCCTCGGCGCTTTTCCCTGTTGGTGACGGCGGCCATCTCCTCTTTAATGGCGTTCATTCCATGTGCGCGCCCTTCAAAGATAGCACCCGCCCGATCGCAGAGGATGATATGCCTGAACCCATCCGCAAGCATTAACCGTGTTACGGATATGGCTGCGGCCCCGGCGCCGCTGATAACCACTCGCACATTCTCCTTTTGTTTGTTTACCAGCTTCAAGGCGTTGACAAGACCGGCAAGCGTTACAATGGCCGTGCCGTGCTGATCGTCGTGAAAAACGGGGATATCGCATTTTTCCTTGAGCTTGCGCTCGATTTCAAAACAGCGTGGGGCGGATATATCCTCCAGATTAATCCCCCCGAAGCTGCCGGAGATCAGGTAGATAGCGTTTACGATCTCGTCAACGTCATGGGATTTAATGCACAGCGGAAAAGCGTCTACGCCGCCAAACGCCTTAAAAAGCACACATTTCCCTTCCATAACGGGCATTCCGGCCTCTGGTCCGATATCGCCCAGGCCAAGTACGGCCGATCCATCCGTTACGACAAGGCACATGTTATGCCTGCGCGTGAGTTCATAGCTCTTTTCGATATCCTTTTGAATCTCCAAGCAGGGCTGCGCTACGCCCGGCGTATACGCAAGCGAGAGATCCCGCTTGGTTTTTACGGGTACGGAAGCGATAACCTCAATTTTGCCTTTCCAACCCTCATGCAGGCGTAAAGATTCCTTCGCGTAATCCATCTATCCCTCCACAATCTTTATTCCAGCGCTCGCGCCGAGGCGGTTTGCCCCGGCAGAGAGCATATTTTCAGCGTCTTCGCGCGTACGTATGCCGCCGGAGGCTTTAACGCCCATCTGCGGCCCGACCGCTTCGCGCATTAACCGAACGTCCGCGCAGACCGCCCCGCCGGATGAAAAACCGGTGGACGTCTTTACGAAATCCGCGCCTGCCCGCTTGGCGGCCAGGCAAGCCTGACTCTTCTCATCATCGGTAAGGAGGCATGCCTCAATTATTACTTTGACAAGGGCTTTTCCAGAGGCTGCCTCCGTAACCGCGCGTATATCTTCCTCGACGTCCGCCCAGCGCCCTTCTTTAGCGGCGCCGATATTGATAACCATATCCAGTTCCGCCGCCCCAAGCGCGATGGCGGCTTTCGCCTCATAAGCCTTGACATCCGGCAGCGTAGCGCCAAGAGGAAAGCCGATAACGCAGCAGGGCGCGACGCCGGAACCCTCAAGCCTTGTCGCGACGTGACCTATCCAAATCGGGTTAACGCATACGGAAGCAAATCGGTAACGTATCGCTTCTCCGCATAAGGCGTCTATCTCATAGCGCGTGGCGTCAGGTTTTAAAAGTGTATGATCGATATACTGATGCATGGAACATCTCCTTCGTTTTCTTCTCTGACAGTTTATGCTTAAATCGCGATAACGTCAAGTGCTGCAGCTTCGTGCCGCGCGCATTGGCACGCGCATAAACCGAGTATGACGTGGGGAATGAGTTTTGAAATAATATTGCATAATCATAACTTGATTATTTAAATTTATTATAGAATGTTTGGGTGAACTAGTTAAGTACACTGGTTACTTTCGGCAAAAACAAGACATAAGTATTCAACAACCGTGATTTAAGAGTTCAGTACATTTTATACAATAATATACTCTGATTTATCGGCAAAAATAATTGCGATTAGCGGACGGTTAATAGAATTATTGTGGATGTTGACAAATATTGGTAATAGTGATATCATTTGTTTCATGGTAAAATATGCTAATGAAATATAATAAAGAACTATTCATTTATTATATTCAATATGTTAAATGTTTACATATCATTAGCTTATTTATAGTGTGTCGTTTCTTTTGAAGCGATCGAAAGAAAGAGCGGGGCGAAAAACGCTGGCGGCTTTGCGACGTAACGTTTAATTCTAAAACTATCCCTGCCCTTGAGCTTTAATGACAAAGCCTCGTGCAGGGTATTTTTCGACCGGAGACGGACGGGGGGAGCGCGTTTTGAAAAACAAGAGTTTTTGGATATTATTGATTCTCATTGTCGTAACGGGTGCTATGCTCGCAAGCGTTACCTTCGCATGGCTTATGGATACGGAGCGTATTGACGCAGATTTTCAGGCGGGCATGCTGGATATTGAGCTGGGCCAGAGCGCCGGGCTTGAGTTTCAAAACTTACGCCCCCTTTCGCTCGCGCAGTTTGAGGCGGAATTTGGAGCCGCTTACGAGAATGTCAATACCGAAGGCTTTGATCCGGCTCCGGTTTATTTCCGGCCGGTTACTGTCAACAACACGGGTACGCTGCCCGCGCGTATTACTATAAGCGTGGTTAATCAAGGCGCGCCGTCGGGCTGCCGGGTAAAAAACATGGTCCCTGACGGCCGGGGAGGAATTGAGCAAAACGGCGAGGCCGCTTGCGGAAACGAGCTGGAGGACGCGCTCAAAATCTATTTATATCAAATGATCGGCGGTCAATGGAAGCGGATAGAAAACATTAACCTCAACGAATTAACGCTGGACTCAGGAGAAAAAGCCGTATATGCGCCCGGCGATACGATTGGGGCCGGTGAGTCGGTTCAGTATGTTGTTGCCGCACATCTTCCAGAAACGGCCGGTAACGATTATCAGGCCAAGCATTTTCACGGTAAATTATATGTTGGAGCAGGCCAAACGGATGACGGGGCCGAAATTGGCGGGCCCGCCGGCAGCGTAACGCCTGAGCCCGGCCAGCATACTTATACGATTAAACATTATATCACAGGGACCCGAACGAGCGTAAAGCCCGACGAAACAGGGAGCGCACCGGCTGGCTTAATGCAATACAATCCGGATATGTCGCCCGTGGAATTCGGAGGCAAGACATATGAGCCGGAATACTCTCATTACTCTTTCATGGTTGAGGACGAAGGCGCGAACGTGTTTACGGTGTTCTACCGCGAGGTTTTAACAAGCGGCGACGGCTCGTCGTGGGATGAAGCCATTATCATCCTAACGCCGGAGGATCTTAACAACGTCCGAAATGGCCTTGATAAATACTACAAGCTGGGCAGGGATATTGATTTATCACAGTATGCGAGCTGGTCGCCTATTGGCGGCGTGGTTTGGGCAAGCGGATGGTTTAAGGGCGGGCTCGACGGAAACGGATTCAAAATAACCAACCTGAAAATCAACAGGGCGGCTGACGGCAACCAACCCTATACCGGGCTTTTCGGCACGGTCTACGACAGCTCTAACCGAGGTGAGGTTAAACTCAAAAATATCGTTGTTGAAAACGCGGATATTACGGTCAGCACCAATGGAACCAACTACCACGCGGGTATCATAGCCGGCTTTTGCTACGGCGCGTCGATTGAGAACTGCCATACCGCCGGTACGCTTACAACAAAAGGCCCGGGCGCCGGGGGCATTGCAGGCGCTACGCTTTCGACGAGCTACTCAAGCTTAAACGGCGGGCATATCAAGGGCTGTTCCTCGAGTGCGCAAATCAGCTCCAGCGCGGGCATGGCGGGGGGAATCGTCGGAAATGTGAACATCCCCGTTTCCGAATGCTTCTTTACGGGCTCCGTTATCAGCTCAAGCTCAGCCGTAGGCGGCATCGCCGGGGCGGCGAGGAATTCCGGCTCGGTGAGCAACTGCTGGTCTAGTGGATATGTGGAAGGCGCTCACGTGCAAAGCGGAGGCGTGGGCGGAATCGTGGGCGACGCATTGGCGCAGGTACGTTACTGCTATACCATTGCAACCGTAAACGCCAAAAACAACGTGAACCCGGCGACCGCCGCGGGCAGGACCGCGCAGCCCGCAGTCGGGCACAGGACGGGAACGGTATCTAACGTGATTTTCCTTAAAGGCCGCTTTCATGTCAAAGGAACGGCCAGCGCGATTTGGGACGATTATTCCGGCAGCTATTTGAACGGCGGCGGGGCCGGCGAAGAGGATATGCGAACAGCCGCGACCTACTCCGGATGGGACGTCGGAATATGGGATTTCACGGGCGGTTATCCCCGGCTTAGAAACAATATGGGGAGCTAGGCCGCAAAGCTCCCGCGCTATATTAAAGCAGAGGCTTATGATGTTTAGTTTACGGCATCGCCTGTAACTTTACATAGTTAAACTTGATGGGGGGAGAAATGATGAACAAACACAGGAAGATCTGGTTATCCGCGCTCTCCGTGCTCGTAGTAGCGGCATTGCTGGCCGGCGCTACGTACGCGTGGTTTACGGATAACGAACAGGCGGCGGCCGGGTTTGAGGCAGGTGTGCTCAATATTGATTTGGGCGATTCCAGCCCGCTGGAATTTAAAAACCTGCGCCCGCTGACGCTTGCACAATTCGACAATGAACTTGCTGAGGGCTACGCAAACAGGAACACGGAGGGTTTCGACCCGGTTCCCGTCTACTTCCAGCCGCTCACTGTCTCCAATGAGGGAACGCTTCCCGCGCGCATACAGCTTACCGCCGTTGACGCGCCGGTTCCTGAGGGCTGCCTTGTGACCAACGTTGTGGATAATGGAGGCGGCGGCGTTTTGCAGGACGGCACTGCCGACTGCGCGAACGAGCTTAAAGACGTACTGAAAATTTATGTTTATGAGCTTATTGATGAAACGTGGACGCGCGTACAAGGCGTAAACCTCAATGCCGCGACGCTTGAGGATGGCGAAACCGCGATGTACGCGCCGGCCGGCTTTATCGGCGCGGGCGATAGCGCGACTTATGTTATCGGCGGACATCTTCCCGAGGGTACGCTAAACGCTTATCAGGCCAAGCATTACCACTCGTACATTTACGTTGGCGCTGGGCAGACGGACGACGGATCGGATATCGGCGGCCCGGGCGAATCGACGCCACCGGTAGAAACGCCTGAACCCACGCCGGAACCGACCCCTGAACCCACGCCGGAGCCGACTCCTGAACCGACCCCCGAACCCACGCCGGAGCCGACGCCCGACGGGAGCATTGAAAACCCGTATCAAATTTATAATCAGGCTACTCTCGACGCAGTGCGAAACAAGATGGACGCCCATTATATCGTAATAGAAGACTTTAGCGTGAGCGGCGCGTGGATACCCATGGGCCTTACGCAGAACGATTCCGACGTTCCGTTTACCGGCTCCATAAACGGGGACGGGCATACCATTTCCGGCCTGACGGTTAATCTGAGCTCATCCTATGCAGGCGCCGGGTTATTTGCGTATAACAAAGGTACGATAAAGGATTTAACCATTGCTAACGCGAACATTCGGGCCGGTGCGGTTGCGGGAGTACTTGCCGGGCAGAACGCTGGTACGATTGAAAACTGCCATGTCAGCGGCACGGTTACGACTACGAGCTACACATTGGCTTCGCTAGGCAGCAGCCCGACCTATACGGGCTCCTTCACCGGCGGGCTTGTGGGCGTAAACGGCGGCAATATCGGAAAATGCAGCGCTAAAGTAGATGTCGCGAACACGTATACGACCAATGAAGGATCGGACGCTATCAGCGGGTGCTTAGGCGGACTGGTCGGCATTAACTATGGCGGAACCATTACGGAAAGCTGGGCGAACGGTGGCATTAACAAAAGCTGGTATCAGGGTTCCCAGATATCCGGCAATTGGTACTTTGCCGGCGGCCTGGTTGGGCATAACGACAGCAATTCCGTTATCCGCAATTGCTGGGCGTACGCACAGCCTATCTGCGCGCACAGTTATGTGGGCGGTCTGGTCGGTATGAACAGGAATTCAACCATCGCAAGCTCCTACGGCAGGGTAAGCGGATGGACGATTGGCGCGGGCGCAGGCAATACCGCCGGCGATTGCATCGGCTATAACCAGGGAGGAACCATCTCGAACGCCTACTATGCTTATAGCTCGGCGTCGGGCTTTGGCACGAGGCTCAATACCTTAACAGACGGCGCTATACTCGCCGGCTTCGATACCGCTATCTGGAGGTTCCAGAACGGCGCATATCCGAATTTAATCAACAATCCGCGATAGGTCGGCAAATACAAATTTTTAGGGGGAAATAAAAATGAGTACGAAGAAAAAGATTACATTGTCCGTTGTGACCGCGCTTGGCGTGCTGGCTCTGCTTGTTGGGGCGACTTTGGCTTGGTTTACGGATACGGAGCGTGCGGACGCCCGGTTTGAGGCGGGAATACTGGATATCACCATAGGCGAAAACGAGGGGCTCTTGTTCCAAAACCTTCGCCCGATGGCCAGCGAAGAGGCGTTCCTTGCCGAGATCAATTCCGATATCGACTATCCTGAGGCCGGTTTTGCCGAACCGACCGTTTATGTACAGGAGTTCGCCATTACGAACGCGGGCACGCTTCCTGTCAAGATTCAGCTCCAGCTAGTAGAGGGTGATATCCCCGAGGACTGCCAGATAGATAATATTATCGACAATGGCGTTGGCGGCGTAATGGTTGGGGATCCCGCGCTGGTGGATTGTGATAACAGCCTTATGGAAGCTTTGCGGCTTGTTCTTTTGATAAAGAATGCGGACGGCGAATATGAAAAGGTGAACTCGTTTACGGCGGCAGACTTCCTCCAGATTCTTGAGGATGAGGAAGGAAACGACCTGATTTTGAACGCCGGCGAGACGGGAAGCACTTACGCCATTGGCGCGTATCTTGACGCTGAAGCAGGCAATGCGTTCCAGGCTAAGCACTATCATGCGGTACTTAACGTAGCTGCCGCTCAAACGGATGAAGGCGCCGAGTTCGGCCCGGAAAATCCGTAAAATTTTATTGCGGGTGCAAGATTCCGCGCGGTTGCTCGGCAACCGCGCGGAAAAAGAAAAACTTTTGGAGGTGTGGGTCAGTGTCCCAGTTGTTTAAGCGGACAGTAGTTTTAATAGGGCTGCTTATACTTTTAACCACAGCCATAGGGTACACCGTCGCCTGGAACCTGGAGTCGGAGAGTATGTCGGTAAATGTGGAGTCTGCAACCGTTGACGTGGAGCTTGAGGGTGAAATCGATCTGGATATCACTAGATTGCTCTCCGAGAATTCGGATCCTATATCCGCGCCTTTTACCGTAGTAAACCGCTCAAGCATCCCGGTCCGTATCGAGCTCGGCCTCAAGGCCCGGCAAGCGGATCAGGGCGCCGAAAGATTGCTGGCCGGCATGGCCTATGAGTTTAAGGACGAGCATGGCGAAAAGCTGGATGGAAGGGTTATGCAGGCAGGGGAGCGATTGGCCTGCAATCTGGTTATATCCAATGCGGGCTTGGTTAATGGGGTGGACGCAACCGGTGAAGACGGGTTGGGCTTTGCAATTACAGTTCGGGCGCTGCAATTAGAAGCGGGCGATGCGTAGGGCCGGGTCAATCGTTAAAAAAACGGTCAAAGCCGCGGCATGGACGGCAGTCGCGCTTTTGATCGCTGTATTGTTCTTCCTGCTGCTTGGGTCACGCGGCCAAAAGTTGCCGTTTTTAAACGGCATTCGCGTTTTGAATGTCATGAGCGGAAGCATGGAGGGCGCGATTCCTACCGGCAGCGTGGTTATTGTTGCGGATAAGGAACCGCTTGAACTTATCGAGGGGGATATCATAACATTTTTATCCAACGATCCGCTTTATTTTGGCAAGGTTGTAACCCATAGAATCGTTGAAATCGCGGATTACCGGGATTCGGTTATGTTTATCACCAAGGGCGACGCCAATGAAGATAAGGACGGGGCGGCGGCGCTTCCGGCGAACGTGATAGGAAAAGTGGTTTTTCATATACCGCTTTTGGGATATTTATTAAACTTTTTAAAGACTAAGCTCGGTTTTTTCCTGGTATGCCTTTTACCTTGCATGGTAATATTTTTGCTGGAACTCCTTCAGCTCGCGCAGCATATTGGGGAATACCGCAGGGAGAAAAAGTCCGGGGAAAGCGCGCAGGCGGATTGTAAGGCCGACGGCGCTGAACAAGAGCCGTTGACGGCGGCTGAGCCGGCTAAGAACGGGACGGAATCAATTATAGAGGTGAAATAAGATGCGTAAATGGAATCTGCGAGGCTTACTTCGGGCATTCGTAATATTTGTGGCCGCAGCCATGATTTTGTCGGTTCAAACGCGCAATACAGGGGCTTATCTTGAGGATAACGCGGAGTTGGATATTACTATCCGCTATAACCTTTCACAGCCGGGAAACGATAAGTCCGGGGAACCAGCCCCTACGGACACGGACGCGCAAGCGAGTGAACCTGAGCAGGATAATGGGGAAGATCCCACTCCTGCGCCGCCGCAGGATAATTCATCCAGCGATGAGGAATAAATACGCCGCCTGGATTAAACGATTAAGTTTAGGCGGTAAAAACGGAACGTTCAACTAGCCAAATAAAGCTTGATTTTATTTTTAATCAGCATCATAAACGAAATTTCTACGGGGAAACGCGGTACTCCAAACGTATATATTTAGCACGGTCGCGTTTTGATGAAGATGCGGCCGGATGAAAGTAGAATATAGATTCCGACGCCGACACGCCTGTTTTTAGCTCCAGTTTGATAATTTGTACAGCGTAATCCTATTGATACAATTTTTTATAGAGTACAAGCAAGCGGCTTTGATTTTTATGTGAAATTATTAAAGTAAATGAATACTGACTAACATAAAGTCATGGAACCACAGTATTTTATCGTTCTGCTTTGTGTTATCAATCAAGAATGCCGCTGTATGCCTCTTAAATAAAAACAAATTTGGTAAACAAATCATAAAAAAACGCAAATAATACCTATTCTCCTTATCGAAACCTTGCAAATAAACACGAAAGATTGTATGATAAATAATGATATTATGCATGTACCATGTACTTTAGCGATAGTACATGCTTAAGGAGGATGTCCGTGGCTCTTTCCCTACAAGTGAAAAAATTTATTAACTCAGAACATACGGGCGACTATGCTCATATTGCTCTGCCATTAGAGTTGCCTGAACTGAGGATGAGAAAAGTACGCAAAGCTTCGGTGGCGTTCGATAAGGCTCTCAATGCCGCGGATGAGTCGGCAGAGATAGCGGATGCGTCGGATGACAATATGTCGGAGCCGCCGGATTCTCAGGAATATGAGAAAGCTCAGGAGCTGGAAGAAACAAATGGCTATGAACAGGTAAAAATGCACTACATGGAGGCGGGTAACGGCGAGCCGCTCATTCTGGTGCATACCGTTGGCCAATCACTGTATACCTGGCGCAATGTTTTTGAGCGCCTCAGTCAAAGCTACCGGGTAATTGCGGTTGATTTGTTTGGCCACGGTTATTCGGACAGGCCGGACTCCTTTGACTATTCCATTGAGGATCACGCCCGTTCTCTTCGTTTATTCATGGATGCGTTGGGTATTCAATCAGCGCATTTTATCGGTTTTTCATTGGGCGCGGCTTATGTGCTTGAGTTGGCGCGTAAAACGCCCGAAAGGGTTGGGCGTGTTATTTTGTTGGCGCCCGGCGGAATCACGCCTGAAATGCCGCTTCATATCCGAATGATTGACAGCTCTTTAGTGGGAGGAATCGCAAGCAGGCTCTATAGCTATAAAACGGTTGGAAATCTGCTGCGCGAAGCCGTATTTGACTTAACCATTATCACTGAAGAAGTCGTAGAGGAGTATTATCGGCCAGCATCAGAGCCCAGGGCGCGAAGGGCGGTTCGGCTGTCGCTTCACCGTTTTGACGATGAAGAACTGCTTAAGGAGATGCGCAATATTGATAATGAGGTACTAATCCTATGGGGCAGCGAGGATAAATGGCATTTGCCGGAAAGCGCTCAGCTATTCCACGCCGCCTTGCATAACGCTCAGTTTGCTGTAATTCGCAACGCCGGCCATCTGCTGCATGAGGAAAAAGCCGAAAAACTAGCGTCCGCCGTATTGGAATACATACCGGTAATTATGCCATAAGCTGCCGGATTAATCCGTTTACTACCGCACCCGCTTCGCAAGCGGGTGCTTTTTTGCCAATAGAAAGCCATGCGCTACGCGAGTGATTCAAAAGAAGCCTCCTGGCGATGATGCGGATAAAGAAACTCCTTTTGCTAAAATCGGGATGCCGCCTGACAACTGCAACCTAAAAGCAAAAGGAGGTCATCCAAGAATGAACGGCACAAAAAGTCTATCGCATACGAAGCGGAATGTAAATACCACATAATATTTGCGCCGAAATTCAGGAGGAAAGTATTCTTTGGAGAGAAACGGGTAGAAGGTAGGAAAGATATTAAGAATGCTGTGTGAGTAAAAGGATATAAAGATAAATCGAAGCGGAAATATGCCCGTATCATGTGCATATATTGCTGGAGATACCGCCGAAAGTGGCGGTGTCGAGCTTTATGAGGTATCTCAAAGGCAAAAAAGCAGCCTGATGGTATACGAGCAGTTTCCAGCCTTTAAGTATAAGTATAGAATCCGGGAGTTTTGGCGCCGGGGGCACTATGTAGACACGGCGGGCAAGAATGCAATGAAGATTGCGGAATACATACCAAAGCAGTTGGAAGAACATAAGATGGGCGAGCAGCTAACGATGAGTAATTAACCCGCTTACAAGCCGCCGGTATCAAGCCTGTGCAAAGGTCAGGCCGTACCAACGCCGCGTGAGGCGTGGCTAGTATCAAAGGGTTATACCCTTATAATAAAATACCACCAACATAGCCGGGGGATTTTCAGTGTGTCTGAAAAGTGGCTGCGCTACGTTTTTCGAGTTAACACGGAGCGCTTTTATATTGGCGCGGTCAGCGCCCCGTGCAAAGAAACCCTTGCTGCGCAAGGCATTCCAATCTGACGCATATGTCGTCAGGTTCGGCTGAAAGCCTATGGGGGTTGGGATCAACCAACCCCCGGGTTTCTTGACAGGCTGTATCCCCCGGCTATGCTGGGATTTGTTATTCTTTCTGTTTTGTAATCATCTTATTTAACTGCCGTTTGTTCCTCTATTTCTCTCCATGGATTAATTAAAATAGTTGAAGAGGTTTCGAGTTATTTTAAAAACGTAATTTTAAATTATGATATACATCTATCACATGATATTTTTACTGATTTATCAAATAAACAAAATAACAAAAGAACGGTTGATAAAAAGTTTAACTAAAGCTCATTTAGAGTTCAATATCTAAGAGAGACGATCGCGATTTAAGCTTGTAATTAGAGAGAATCATGGATCTGAGAAGCACCCGATTATTTGCGCATGTTGATGGAAATCTCACTAGATAGGCGTGCCAGTAAGTTGGAATATTATGAAGAACCCGCTGTTCAATATAGTCGGTCAAAAAACTTTTGCGCCGGAAATATGATGTATACATAGATGGGGAAATTCCAAAAAGACTGCAAAGGATATTTGAGCTCATACAATCAGCCAAGGCATACGACTAAGTTATTTGAGGGATTCTAATACCCTTATAAGGTGAATCCTCTGCGGCTTCCATCCGTTGCATGAGCCTTATTTTAAGGCTTGCCGCATATGAAAGACCATCGCCTGCGCCGTTGGATTTTTGTTGTTGCATTAGCTTGTGAGATTATAGTGCTTTAACTTAAAAACTTCAAATCCTGTTTATTTTTAGCCCCCTGCTCTGCGCCCTGTGAGTCATTGCTTGAAGCAGCTCGACTTAGTCAAGTAAAAACATCACAGGCAGATCTAAAGAAACGCATCGTTTCTTTTTAACTGCAACGCTAAAGACACTATATTTAGCGTGCAATTTTCTTCGGCACAAAGCGATTTAAGCTGCTAAGTTATTGTTGAATCTATTGATTGATTAGTTCATATTCAAGAGGATGTAATATGAGCGGATTTATCTATAATCGTTTGCTTCAGGTGCTTCTTAAGTGGTAGAAACTCAGGAGAGCTGAAAAACACTTGTTTGTATCTGCCGTAATCCCCCCGCTTGAATCTATTGCGTTGTTATCCTAAGCGCTATTGCTGCCATTCTGGATACGTACAGTTTTTTATATCAATCGCCATGATGAAAAGATTTACTTTAACGTTAACTCTCCGCCGTTCTCTATTTTAAGAGCGTCATGAAGGTTATTGTTTACGGTAAGCCGTTGTTATGTTAGGATAAATATATTGCTTGTGATTGTGGAAGCAAAAAATGTGATTATAAACAGGAAAATGATATTAAAACGTTTGCGTTTGAAGCAGTTTAGCCCCTATTAAAATAGGATGCTTATTAGCGGCGTTTTTAGAAGGATCAATTAAAGGGGGGGTACTATGATAGATTGCAAACGATGCGGCGAAACGATACCGAATGGGATGAGCTATTGTACCAGTTGTGGAATGCCGGTTACAGATACGCGGCCGATGCAGCACGAGGCGCATGAAGCTAACGATGTGCAAAGCCCGATGAAAGCGATAAACGTTCAGGCCGGGGCGCAGCCCGGACGGATCAGCCATCAGGCGGCCGCCCAGCGTCAGAGCAGCTATGGCAGCGAAGATGGCGTGTATTCAAACAATTATGCGGCTTATGCCGAAACGGTACGGCAGGAGACGGCAGAGCCCGAGCTGGAACCGGCAAAGGTTTTGGGGACAGGCGGGTATCTCGGCGCGCTGATCTTGATGGGCTTGCCCGTGATTGGCCTGATTATAACAATCGTATGGGCATGCGGCGGCTCCGGCATACAGAGCAAGGTTAAGCTTGCTCGCGGTTATCTGCTTTACGTATTGATTGTAACCGTTGTTATAGTGCTGATTTTAGGCATACTCGTGGTGGTTTATGCGGATACGCTCAGCCGGTATTTGAACATGCTAACCAAAATGATTTAAGACTTAGTTTTATATGGAGGTAATGAACATGAGCTTTTGCGGAAATTGCGGGGCCAAAATTGATGATAACGTCAATTATTGCCCAACTTGCGGAAGGCCGGTTGGCTCCGGCGCCGCGAAACCGCGGCAAGAGGGCGGCTACGATGAAAACGATATCGTTCAAAACAAGGCTATGGCGATACTCTCATACATCTCGCTGCTGGCACTTATCCCCCTGTTCGCCTGCAAGGAATCGCCATACGCGCAGTTCCATGCAAAGCAGGGAACAAACCTTTTGATAATTGAGGGGATATACTGCGTTGCCCATTCGATAATTAAAATAGTTTTTTGGGCGCTAAGCCCTGTGCTTGGCGTGATAATGGAGGCTATATTGGGCCTGGGTTATGTTGGGTTCGCCGTGTTTTCCATACTCGGGATAGTATATGCCGCTCAGGGCCAGGCAACCGAACTGCCCCTGATAGGCAAACTAAAATTCATAAAATAACAGTATATATTGAGAAGGCTTTATAAGAGCTTGATTATCCCCATATACTTTCGGGTGAGCGAGCACTGAGTTCATCCGTCAATATGTGGGTGCGTCGCCTTATTAACAGCCTGAACGAAAGGGAAGGTATCATGAACAAAGAGCGGCTTACGCAGCGGTTTTTGAGGTATGTTACATGCGCTAGCGAATCCAGGGATGAGCGGGAGTTCTGCTTAATGCTCGAAGACGAACTTAAAGAGATGGGAGTCCGGGTGGACCGCGATGAGTCAGGGGAGAAATGCGGTTCAAACGGATGGAATATACGCGCCTCCCTTCCGGGGCATGGAGAGCCCATACTTTTTTGCGCACATTTGGATACCGTGTCCCCTGGGAAGGGAATAAAACCCGTGCTTGATGGAGGCGTTATACGTTCCGGCGGGGATACGGTGCTGGGCGCGGATGATAAAGCGGGCGTTGCGGCTATTATGGAAGCGTTTGAAAGCCTGACCGAACACGATTTAGCGCACCGCCCCGTTGAAGCGCTATTTACGATCTGCGAGGAGCTGGGTCTGATGGGCTCCAAGCATGCGGATTACTCCGCATTCTCAAGCCGTCAGGCAGTTGTGCTGGATTCAGGCCCAGCGGTGGGGAGCATCATAAACAGGGCGCCGGCCAACATCCGCATACTTGTAAAGATAACGGGCAAAAGCGCCCACGCGGGTATCGCGCCCAACGAGGGCGTGCATGCCTTAAAGGCCGCCGCCGCCGCAATCTCATCCATCCCCTGCGGGTATGTGGATGATGAGAGCGTAATGAATATCGCGAACATGCTCGCGCCCGGAAAGACGAATGTGGTGCCGTCACTGGCTTCTTTCAATATGGAGATTCGTTCTTTTAGCGAAGCAACTTTGGATAAGCATTTGAAGGCGGCGGAGAAGGCTGTCAAGGACGCCTGCGATCTATATGGGGCGAGTTATTCATTTGAACCGGAACGCCATTCAAGCGTGCTTCACGTGCCGGAAAACGGCTCGCTAATTTGCTTAATACGAAAAGCGCTCAATGACATTGGCGTAGAAGGCTGCGTGGACAGAACCTTTGGGGGCAGCGACGCGACCTGGCTCAACGCGAATGGAATAGAGGCGGTAAATATAGGTATCGGCATGAAGGATGCTCACAGCGTAACCGAGCATATTGCCGTTGACGATTTAGAGACGACCGCACGCTTGGTAATGAATATTGCGCTATCGGTTAGCTGAAGTTTCAGCGCGGGTATGCAACGTGTTAACAGCAGGATGATAAACCTTAACAATCAGGGGTAGACAGACAGGCTCCCATCGGTAAAACCGAGGGGAGCCTGTTTTTTGTAAATGGCTAGAAAAGCACAACCGCTGCCACAATCCGGTTTGGATTACATGAGCGCCGGTCGGGTATAGCCCTTAGAAGTTTTCGCCGCGTGAGACGCCGCCTGATTTAACGTGCTGTTAACCAGAACGCACGGGTTGTTTGCTTTGCCCGTAAAAGCCGGGGTTTGAATCTGATTTATTATCAGCTTATGGCGACCTTGCCATCATCCGGCTGAATTGCTACCCAGGTATTGCCGGGGCGCAAAACGAGCGGGCTGCCGTTGCTCAGGTAATAACGCGTTGGTTCATCGAGGCTTTTGCGCTCCCATGTTCCGGTGATATGGCGGCCGGCGACAAAATAATCGCATTTGCCTGAACCGACAACCTCCACCATACGCCGACCGCTATAATCATTCGGAATAATATACTCCTTGGCGTACTGTACTATGAGGTTGGTAGCGTGAAATTGAGAGGTTTCCGTATGCTCTTTTCCCGTTGAATCCTTGGTTACAGTACGCACCATAAACTCTTTACCGTTCACATATCGCATAAGCTTCCCTGAATCCGCGTCATACTTGAATTCGGTATGCTCAGGGTTATCCGTCTGGAAGGAGAGCCCCACCTTGGAGAATGCCGCGCCGCTATCGTATGATACATTTGCATTAAAAGCAAACGGGCCGTTATACTGCGGTTCGTAGTTATACAGCTCGTCATATATGCGCTGTACGTTGGTATAGGCGTTATGCGGCGCTTTACGATCGCTTGAGCGCCAAAAGTATTTTTCCCATTTACCCTTTACGCCGTCAACGCGCACCTTAATATGCTCCGCGTTTTTGCCATATACATATGATACGGGCTTTTCCTCGTTGCTCGGCCCGCCGAAGTGTACGAGAGGCGAATCCCATTCGCGCTGAATATTAATAAAATATATCCTTACCGAACGCATCGGGCCGGCTACAACGGGATATTCATCATTAAATATGCACATCATGCGCGTAGCGCTGCTTTCCACACAAGTTTCATATATAATATCCGCTTGCTGAAGCCCCGTTTGAGGCCGTGCGGCCGGAGCGTTTTCGATCATTACCGCAATGGGTTTGTATACGGCGCCTTCTTTAAGCGCTAAGCCTGTTGTAGGTGAGTATACGCTTAAATCCGGCGTTGGTTCACCCGTCGCATCCGTTGTTGGCGCTGCGGACGGCGTTTGTGGGGGCTGCGTAAGCTCTCCGGGATTGGGCTGTTTTGAGCATCCGCTCAACAATAAAGCCATAAGCATCATTCCTGCCAGAATTTTCTTCATCATAACCCTACCTTTCATCGTTCTTTAATTAATATTCCCATCTTAGGCGCGTCCAGATAATATGTCAAGTTAAATGAACGGACGCGGGAGGTTGATTTTTCCGCCTGACGTTAGCCGTTTTGCGGGCGGGATGTTTATATTATACCCAGTTTAAAAAGCAGATGCGCGGCCGGCGGTCTGAGTGCAGAAGGCTTTAAGCGCCTTAAGGCCAATTAATCATGCAGCCCGAATTGATGTTCATGCCAAAACAATAGAAATGGAACTAATTAAGCTTTGTGCCCCGCTGTAAAACCGTCGGTTTAGGGTAATACGCGGGCAGAGCGAGCTTAGTATGGCGGGATAGTCTACCCGACTGCTTAGGTAATATGGTAATAAGAGCAGGAAAACAGAAAAAGCAGATCGAATTCGAACTGCAGAATAAATATGATGGTAGTGATGAGGAACAAATCAGTACTCAATTGGGTTTTGTCATAACTGAACTGCTTGAGCAGCGTATTCTCGTAAATGCTGATGAACACAAGTAAATAGATGTGAAATGAACGCTTCAAGATTATACGAGTTGATAATATCTAAAATGAAGCTTCACATGAATTTTTAAGTACGCGTATTTCCGATTATTATAAAATTTAAAATGTTGGTTGAATCCGGTTCAATTCAATATTCCAGTTTCCGCTTAAGGTTTACTTTGAACTGATTAATAAGTGCAATTTAATCTGCGTATATTGTTGCAAACGAGCCTGTAATGCTGTTGACGACAGGTTTATATCTTTTGATTTATCAAAAATATCGTTTCTGAAGCTTTTTCGTAGAGAACGAAGATACTCTTTTTAGAGTCACTGTGCTAAAAAGCTGTAAAAAGCAGGAATGATTTTGTAATTTATATCAATCACATAATAACGCCATATAATCAAACAAAGGTATTGACCGTTGCCTATATATGGCATATAATTCACTTATACTGGAGTATATACGTAATCAGAAGTATTGTATTAAGCGGCCGGCGCCGCCATAAAACGTCAGGTAAGTTCAGCAATTGATGTAGTTTCATTAAGAACCGAGCTCTAGGAAAGGGGAACAGGCATGAACGTAAAAAAACTGAAAATCATTGCGGCAATTATAGTAGTATC
>OHQS01000144.1_pt1 | contig 70321 bp, 47 predicted proteins | sample 1578181 | NCBI WGS metagenome assembly OHQS01 (sample SAMEA3879528, study PRJEB24766) | human gut metagenome | biome: human-associated habitat; feature: feces | place: USA | collected 1985/1987 | reverse complement strand
GGGGCGCTGTCGCCTCTTTACCAACCTTGATTTTAATGGAATTTTGAACACCCTACCTTAGGCGGTTCCTTCGAAAAGCGTCATTACGCCGAGGAACCGCCACTTTTATTTAAGGCAGAATCGTTCTCTGTCTTGGTGAAACTGTCACCTCGATTTCCGGGCGAATCCCGCCTCGAAATTGGCAAATTCATCTGCTTAGTAATGTTAAACGAAATCACGTGCTCCTCTTGGTTTTTGGCTGGCATATTCGGCCTTACCCATTTCTGCAAAACAAAAATGTGTTAAACTCAAGGAAAACATAGTGAAGAGATAAAAAAATATTTACCTTTGCATCGCAACGGGTACACTCTGACGTGTGCGACCGGAAAACACGTGGCAAATGCTTCTGCAGCACGAAGCCGATGCTAACAATTTTAGAATCTACAAACAAAAATACAACGAAATAATTATGAAATTATTTGCAATCTCTCGAACCCTCCGCACCGGGCTTCTGGGAGCCGCTGTCGCTTTGGGGCTTTCGGTCTCATTCACCAGCTGTTCGGAAGACATCAACGAAGGGGATTACGCCATTGCCAAGAAGCAAACGGTGACAGAGTATTTGAAGAGCCAACCGCAGTTCACTGACATCTGCGCGCTCTTCGAACGTGTGAAACTCGGAAATTCAGCCGATGCCTCTGTGCTCGCCAGCGTGATGTCTGCGCGTGGAAACTATACTGTCTTCGCGCCAAACAACGAAGCCGTTGAGGCTTACATGCGTAAGGTGGGTGCCAATTCTTTGGCTGAGCTTTCTGACAAAGATGCAGGTATCATCGCCTTGAACTGTGTGATTGACAACGGTTCGGAATCTGCTTATGAAACTGCAGACTTCCCAACGCCGGGTACTTTTGCTTATTCCAACTTGAACGACCGTACGCTCACCAGCGCTATGGATACCATCGGCAACGACATCGTTTATGTCATCAACGGTACGTCGCAGGTGGTGAAGGCCGACGTGGAACTTTCAAATGGTATGGTTCACGAAGTGAGCACCGTTATTTCTCCGTCTGCCGATAATCTTGGCCAGCGCATTGCAGATGCCGACAATATGAAAATCTTCGCACGCCTCTTGCAGGAGACGTCGTGGGCCGACTCCATCACGGGTTATCGCGATGCTGAATATGAAAAGCAAAATTATCAGGAAGTGACCGACTATCGTTTGGCTACTGAGCCGAACCACATAATTCGTCGCCCGATTCACCGCTATATCGGTTACACCGCCCTCGTTGAGCCCGACTCAATCTATGAGCAGAAGTGGGGTATCAGCGCAACGCATGATGCCGAGGGTAATATCACCAACTGGGACCAGATTTATCCAATCATCAAGGCTAAGTGTGAAGCTCACTACACCAATGGCAGTGACGATGTGGAGAATCCGGATAACGCCGTGAACCAGTTCGTTGCTTACCACATCATGAAGGGCTCTATGGCTTACGATAAGTTCGTTCGTCACCTCAACGAGTACAACTACAAGTATGGTGATATCAAGAATCCTCAGACCAAGAACTGTCCGACAGACGTTTGGAACTACTATGCGACGATAGGTCCTCACTCAGGTCTCATTAAGATTGTTCAGGCCGGTGACGGTGGTGACAATGGTGACCCCGATCACAAGATTTATGCCAACCGTGTCTGCACTTACGATACTGAGCCTGACGGTGATTATCACGTGAAATCAGTTGACTATAGAGGTTTCTTGATTTCTCCAGACAATGGCAAGAACGACAACAATGCCCAGAATGGTTTCTACTTCCCAATCGACGACATCCTTGTTTATAACATGGATATGCGTCAGAAACTCGGTGGCGAACGTATGCGTATTGACATCTGCACCATGTTGCCAGAAATGCAGAGCAATAAGCTGCGTGGTCAGGACTACCGCCTCTTCCCGTTGGGATTCTTCGATAATATCATGAATGAATCTGCCGACACGAAGATCACTTATATCTGCGACCAGAGTGGTGGTGAATGGAATGACTATCAGGGCGACGAGATGCTCTTCTGCGGCCTCTTCGACTTTACGCTTAAATTGCCTCCAGTGCCAGTTGATGGTACTTACGAAATCCGTATGGGTGTCGGTATGAACCCGATGCGTGGTATGGCCCAGATTTATTTCGGTAGCGAGCCTTATAAGCTTTCTCCTGCTGGTCTGCCTTACGATATGCGCCAGACGGTTAACGCCAACAATACTGAAATTCCTTGGGTGGCTGATACTGACGACCAGTCGGTCAACGCAGAAAACGACAAGAATATGCGTAACCACGGTTATATGAAGGGTCCTCAGTACTTCACCATCACCAATGGTAAGGCAGACACTCCAGTGCGTGGACGTAGCGGCAACGTGGCTTGTGTTCGTCGTATCATCGTTACGGCCGACATGAAGTCTGGACACCCTTACTACTTGCGCTTTAAGTCAGCCTTGAAGAAGCTCGACTCTCAGTTCTTCCTCGACTATTTTGAAATCGTTCCTAAAAGCATCTACAACGGCGTAAAGGCTGAAGATATTTGGTAAGATACTTCCTCGGACAATCCTTTGCGGGATTTCCGGAATGATAGATAGAAAGCTCCGCGTAGCAACACCTGCTGCGCGGAGCTTTTTGCGTTAAATGCGATGGGGTAGGGTGTTCAAAATTCAGAAACCACTAGGTTGTTAGAGGGGCAACAGCGCCCCTGAAAGGTAGGGGCAAAATCCAGATAAATCTCTGCGCGGTTTTTGTCAAACAATAAGTGGCGAAGCATGCGCACTTGATAAACGAACAAAGCGCGAAAAGGAGCGCCCTGAAAGGGCAACCAGTTCAGAGCCCAGGGCAACGCCCTGGGTATCAATGTATAAACGCCCACGCCCTGTAAGGGCAAAAGTATGGGCGAACGGTTGGCTTTTACTTTTGCCCTTACAGGGCGTAGGGAATGGGGACATGGTACCCAGGGCGTTGCCCTGGGCTCTGGACTTGTTGGGCTTTCAGCCCGCGCAGGGCCGCAAACGAGGCTTTTCCGCACAATCTCCATCTACTTGATTTTTCTGGATTTTGAACACCCTACCTTTAGTGGTGATCTTCTGGCAGACTCCTTGAGAGAAATCGTCTTGTTTTTCTGTACGTTTGCAGTATATTGATTATTAACCTATTAATACAAAAGTATCATGAAGAAAATTTTTATGAGCATCTTGGCATGCGGATTATTAACTATCGGTTTGTGTGGTTGCGGTCCGTCAAACACTCCTGAAGATGTTGCAGAAGCAGCTGCAAAAGCTATGATTTCTAATGACTTTGACAAATTCGTTGACTACGTATATGTCAAGGAAGGAACCAGCGAAGAGGAAGAAAAACAGGGCAAGGAACAGCTGTCGGCCATGCTCAAGGCTAAAACTGGCAGCGAAGAGTCAAAATATACCGACTGCAAGGTCCTTAACTGTGAGCTCAATGATGGTGGCGACAGGGCAAAGGTTGAAGTGGAATTCACCCTCAAAGACGGTTCAACCAAGACCGACAAGATGCCTGTCAGAAAAGGCAAGGATGGCAAGTGGGGCGTTGTCTTGTACTAAGAGGTTTTGGCGTGTGTACAACACATAGCTAATTTCATTACTAACCCCCGATAACAACAAAAGCGCGTCTGCGATTGCAGATGCGCTTTTGTTGTTATCGGGGGCATTATGTATTAAGTAGTTGGTCAACCACCTAATTCTTATTAGCCAGCTGACACCAAATCATTTCCGGAAAGCTGTGGGAGCAGAGCGTAAGAGACGCCCCTCCGTGTTGGGCCTCATCGGAAAGAGTCGGTCAGCAGTTTGATTTCAATTGAAGGGGATATTTTCTCGTAGAGAATGTTGTACACCGCATCCAATATCGGCATGTTCACGTGGAAATGTCTGTTGATTTCCTTCATACATTTTGTGCCATAGAATCCTTCGGCAATCATTTCCATTTCGATTTGCGCCGACTTGACCGAGTAGCCTCTTCCGATCATGGTTCCAAAGACGCGGTTGCGCGAGAAATTGGAATAGCTGGTCACAAGGAGGTCGCCGAGATATACCGAGTCGTAAACGTTTCTCTCAATGGGGTAGACCGCACTGAGGAAGCGGCTCATCTCCTGCACGGCGTTGCTCACAAGCACACTCTGGAAGTTGTCGCCGTATTTCAAGCCGTTGCAGATTCCGGAAGCGATGGCATAAACGTTTTTCAAGACAGAAGCATATTCGATGCCAATCACGTCGGAGTTTGTCTTCGTCTTGACGTAGCTGCTTGCAATCAGGTCGGCGAAATTGGCGGCTTTCTCTTCATCGGTACACCCAATCGTGAGATAAGTCAGACGCCCCAGCGCCACTTCTTCTGCATGGCTCGGACCACCCAAAACGGCCAGATTGTCGTCGGGCACATTAAAAACCTGCCGGAAATATTCAGAGCATATCAAGTTCTCATCGGGCACAATTCCCTTGATGGCCGTAATGACGAATTTGTTATGAAGTTTCTCTTTGAGTTTTTTCAGGTGGTTTTTCAAATAAGGCGAAGGTGTCACAAAAATAAGCGTATCGCAGTTGCGCACCACCTCATTGATGTCGGAAGAAAAGGATATTCTGTTGACATCGAAGTGTACGCTCGTAAGATATGACGGATTATGCTCCAGGCGCTTGAAGTCTTCAATGACTTCAGGTCTACGCATATACCAAGAGATGTGATCAACTTTCTCGAGCACAATTTTGGCAACGGCGGTGGCCCAGCTTCCACCTCCCATGATGGCTATTTTTTCGTTTCCAAACACGATGTTTCAATCTACTTGAGCAGGTGGTCAGCAGTATGTTTGTTTGATATAGGCTGCACTTCGGCAAGGCATTCAAACAAGTTTGACAACCTACTTATTTATAATGTGCTGCATCTGCACCAAGGAGGCACGTCCAATGCTGTGGCGTTTTTCCCTTATAGAAAAGGCAGCAAAAAAGAAACGGAAACACCGCCCACGCTTTCAGAGATGTTGTGTGGGCGGTATTTTTTTTTCAGCAAAAAGCTATGTAATGGTAAAAAAATAACTTGACCAATTTTGTGAAATAAGGAATTATTTCTTATGCCCTGTCTTTTTGCCGTTTTTGAAATTTATCATCGGTCACATAGCCCGCTATGCTCCCTCTTCCAAATTCCAAAACCAACAAAAATACAGGTCAAAATGGATCAACTTATTCTTTCACCATTACTATATGTTAGCCAACGTTCCAGTCCGTAATGTCTTGAACGCTTGGCTTTTGAATATCGAGTTTGTATTTCTTGATGATTTCCCCGATTTGCTGCTGCACCTTCTGCGGGTTGACATCCTTGAGGTCTGTCACCAGATTATATCCAGCCTTCTGGAGCACAGGCACCAGAGCCTCGTCAATGCCACATTCCACATATTTGGCGGCAGCGTCGCGCGGAGCTTTCTTTTCCGGACGCATTTGCGGGAAGAACAACACTTCCTGAATCTGGGTCTGTCCCGTCATGAGCATCACGAGGCGATCAATGCCGATGCCGATGCCCGAGGTGGGAGGCATGCCATATTGCAGAGAGCGCAGGAAGTCCTGATCGATGAACATGGCCTCGTCGTCGCCCTTCTCAGAGAGGCGCAACTGGTCTTGGAAGCGTTCCTCTTGGTCGATTGGGTCGTTGAGCTCAGAATAGGCGTTGGCCAATTCCTTACCGTTGACCATCAGTTCGAAGCGCTCCGTCAGGTTCGGGTTTGTGCGGTGTTTTTTTGTCAGCGGCGACATTTCCACGGGATAGTCCGTGATGAACGTCGGCTGGATATAAGTGCCTTCACAGAATTCGCCGAATATCTCGTCAATGAGTTTTCCCTTGCCCATTGTGTCGTCGATTTCCATGTTGAGCTTCTTGCAGATTTCGCGGATTTCGTCTTCGCTCTTTCCGTCGAGGTCATATCCAGTCTTTTCCTTAATGGCTTCGAGGATTGGCAGGCGGCGATATGGCGCCTTGAAGCTGACAGTTTTGCCGTCGATTTCCACTTCCGTCGTGCCGTTGACTGCAAGGCAGATGCGCTCCAGGAGGTTTTCCGTGAACGTCATCATCCAGTTGTAGTCTTTATATTGAACGTAGAGCTCCATGCAGGTGAACTCTGGGTTGTGGTTCTTGTCCATACCCTCGTTGCGGAAGTTCTTGCCCACTTCATAAACACCTTCAAAACCGCCAACAATCAAGCGCTTCAGATAAAGCTCCGTTGCGATGCGGAGATAGAGGTCAACGTCGAGAGAGTTGTGGTGGGTAATAAACGGACGGGCGCTTGCGCCGCCGGGGATGGGCTGAAGGATTGGCGTTTCAACTTCAGTGTATCCAGCATCGTCCAACACCTGGCGCAACGTTTTAATCACCTTGGAACGCTTCAAAAACGTCTCCTTGACACCTTGGTTGACGATGAGGTCAACGTAGCGTTGGCGGTAGCGGAGTTCAGGGTCGTCAAACGAATCGTATGTCACGCCGTCTTTTTCCTTAACGATGGGCAACGGCTTGATGCTTTTTGCCAAAACGGTCAGTTCCTTGGCGTGGATGGAAATCTCGCCAGTCTGTGTGCGGAACACGAAGCCCTTGATGCCGATGAAATCTCCCAAGTCAAGCAGTTTCTTGAAAACCGTGTTGTAGAGTTCCTTGTCTTCCGAGGGGCAGATGTCGTCGCGCGTCACGTAAACCTGGATGCGGCCGCGAGAGTCGAGCAATTCTGCAAAGCTGGCCTTGCCCATGATGCGTCGGCTCATCATACGGCCGGCGATGCACACTTCACGCGGAGTTTCTGCGTTATCGTCAAAGTTTTCTTTGATTTCCGTTGAATAGGCATCAACGGGGAATTCGGCTGCGGGATAAGGATCTATGCCCATGGCACGCAGCTGTTCGAGTGAATTACGGCGACAAATTTCCTGTTCGCTGAGTTCAAGTATATTCATAATGATGATTTTTGCTTCTTAAGCAATGCCAAACCAATGGTGCCGCAAGCCTGGGGCTGTTTTGTGCGTTACCACTATTGGAGAGAATGTTTTTTTGCCATTGCCAAAGTGTTCTCATATTTCCCGGATGCCCGTTTCTTATGCAATAGGGCTTGCCGGAAGTAACTAAGTAATGCAAAGTTACATAATTTCGGTGGATGGGCTTTAATACTTGGATATATTTTTAAGGTGTGTCCTGATTTTCCGTTTCAAAACACCCTCGGATTGGTCGTTTAGTCCTCACACGCCTTATATATATCGCGCGTGAGTTCACGGTTGAGTTTGACATATCCTCCAAAGACCTCACCCTTCGTGTGGTGGAGGTTGTTGACAAGCTGGTCAATGTCTGCATTGTCAATGCCCAGTTCGGAAAGGTTGCGCGGCAAACCAAGTGTGCCCGACCAAAAATCTTGCAAATGACTGATACACTCATTGATGACCTCTGCTTTCGGTCGGCCGTCTGCTTCTATGCCAAAGAGACGTTCAGCCAACTGGAGCGTGCGGAAATCGTTGACCTTGCTCACCACTTTCAGCCAGGCTGGGAACACCACTGCCAATCCTGCACCATGCGTCACGCCGTAGAGAGCGCTTAGTTCGTGTTCAATGGCATGGCTCGACCAGTCTTCTTCGCGGCCTGTGCCGCAAACACCGTTGTGGGCCAATGTTCCAGCCCACATGATGTTGGCGCGTGCCTCATAGTCGTCGGGACATTCCATCAGGCGGCGTCCTTCGGTGATGATGCTCTGCAGAAGACCTTCAGAGATGCGGTCGGTGACCTCCGTTGAAGGTGTGTTTGAAAAATAGCGCTCAAAGATGTGCACCATCATGTCGCAGATGCCGCAGGCTGTTTGGAAATGTGGCAACGTGAAGGTGAGTTCTGGATTCAGCACAGAAAAACGCGGGCGCAACAAGAGTGGGCAGCGCAGGGAAATTTTCTGGCCAGTGGCAACGTTGGTTATCACGGTGTTGCCAGAAGCCTCGCTCCCCGCAGCCGGAATGGTGAGCACCACTCCCACGGGCATGGCCTCTTTTGCCTCGGCTTTTCCGGCATAGAAATCCCAGAAGTCGCCATCGTATGGCACGCCGAGCGCAATGGCTTTGGCGGTGTCGATGGCACTGCCGCCGCCAACGGCAAGGAGAAAGTCATATTTCTCGCGACGCACCATAGCGATACCTTCGCGCACCAGTCCGTCTTCGGGATTCGGCTTGACACCGCCCAGTTCGCCAAAGCAGAGTCCGGCTTCGGTGAGCGATTTTTCAACACGGGCGAGAAGGCCGCTTCTGACAACCGAACCTTGTCCGTAAACAATCAACACTTTTTTTGCACCATATCGCAGTGCCAAGTCACCAGTCTGCTGCTCCGTGTCTTTGCCGAAGACGAAGTGGGTCGGACTGCAAAATTCAAAATTAAGCATGAGGTTATTTTTTTTGAAGTCTTTGCTCTGACGTTCTGCCGATGGGGATTACCACAGGCAAAACGAATGGGCAATTGGAAATTCTGATTATCGGCAAGCAGGAAATATCGCATTCCGCCAATTCGAGACCTATGTCTGTTGGCGAACACCATCCCGCGTTCAAGCGTGTCTGCTCCCAGGTGCGTTCGCGTCTGCTCCCAGGTGCGTTCGCGTCTGCTCCCAGATGCGTTCGCGTCTGGGGCCAGACGCGGCTGCGTCTGCTCCCGCGTTCGCTGACAGATTTTGGGATTGGATTGTCAACGAGGGCGGCAGGGGGAGAATGGCGGGAAAAACTGACGTGAACAACAGAGAGATGCGTTGTTTTCAATCATGCGCCGTTTTTTTTCGGCTTACACGGAAGTGTTTATCTGCCGGTATTCTCTCGGGGAAAAACCAGTGGCGTTGTGGAAATACTTTCCGAGGAAACTCTGGTTCGTGAAATTCATTCGTTGTGAGATTTCCTTGATTGAAAGACTCGTGTTGGCCAGCAGCTGTTTGATTTCAATCACTACAAATTCCGTGATCCACTGTCCGGCGGTTTTTCCGCTCACGGTTTTGACAACCTCCGAAAGGTATTTGGGGGTGATGCAGAGTTTGTTGCTATACCAAGAGACGTTTCTTTCCTTCTTGAAATTGGCGCTGAGCAGTTGGATGAACTTGTCGAAGAGGCCGAAACTGCCAGAGCGTATGTCAACCGGCGACATGCAGTGGGAGCTGAGGATGTCGCAGACATCGAAATAAAAGAGGCGGATGAGGGCCGTCATCGTTTCGCGGCGATAGCGCGTTTCCTCGCGCTGCATGCGCCAGGTGATGTAGTCAAAGCCCGCCTTTGCCCATTCCTGTTCTTTCAGCGTCAGATGGGTGACGGGATATTTATAGAGATATTGCAGGAACGGCCAGAGTTGCGTGAGCCCGGCGATGCCGTCCTGTATGCTCTGGTGTGAAACGAGAATCATGCGTGCATGAAAATCTTCGCTCACGTCCAGTTTGCTGAATACCTGGTCGCCGACGCCGATAAAAAGGTCGCCCGACGACATCTCCACGGTTTGGGTGTTTATCATGAACTTTACGCTCCCGCCTGTGCAGAAACAGTAAGTGAAAAAGCCCAGGCGGATGGTGTCGTTGGAGAGATTGGCAAGACTGATGTCGTCTAAGGCTATAAAGTCATCGCCCATAGACGACGTGTATTTCGCCGCCACTTCCCTGGCGTCTTTTATGCTGAATGGTTTGATGGTCTTTGCTTTTTCCATGATAACCCTTTAAATGAAAGAGCGTTCTGAAAATTCCGACTCGTCATCTTCAAGATATAAGCCGGAATTTTGAGAACGCCCTTGAAAAAATATGATAAATTGGCTAAGCGAAGCGTCAGAGTCATTCATAGCTATGCGTGGAGCATTGTTGTGTCATGATTTTGGCCGCTTGGCTTGCCCAACTGTTCTGGATGTCTGTCAATTAGAGTTCGAGGTCGCCATCGTGAATTTCGTGCCAAGGCAATCCCTGCTTGTTGAGCTCTTCCATGAATGGATCTGGATCAAATTCCTCAACATTCCAAACGCCTGGCTTCTTCCAAAGCCCGAGCATGAACATGCGTGCACCAATCATGGCCGGAACGCCAGTTGTGTAGCTGACGCCCTGCATGCCAGTTTCTTCATAGGCTGCACGGTGTGAGCAGTTGTTGTAGACGTAGTAGGTGTGTTCCTTGCCGTCTTTCAGACCGCGGATGCGGCAGCCGATGCTGGTCTGGCCCTCGTAGTTTTCGCCAAGGTCTTGCGGGTTTGGCAATACGGCCTTGAGGAACTGCAAAGGAACGATTTCGTGTCCTTCGTAGTTGATGGGCTTGATGGATGCCATGCCGATGTTCTGAATCACACGCAGGTGGGTCAGGTATTCCTGTCCGAAGGTCATCCAGAAGCGTGCGCGCTTGATGGTCGGATAGTTCTTCACGAGGCTTTCGATTTCCTCATGGTGCAGGAGGTAGCTCTCCTTCGGGCCGATTTCTGGGTAGGTCAGCGGCTTGTGGATTTCAAGCGGTTCGGTCTCCACCCATTTGCCGTCCTGCCAATAGAGTCCCTTCTGGGTGATTTCGCGGATGTTGATTTCCGGGTTGAAGTTGGTGGCGAAGGCCTTGTGGTGGTCGCCAGCGTTGCAGTCGACGATGTCAAGGTATTGAATCTCGTCAAAGTGGTGCTTGGCGGCATAAGCTGTGTAGATGCTCGTTACGCCCGGATCGAAACCGCAACCGAGGATGGCTGTCAGGCCAGCCTTTTCAAAGCGGTCTTTGAAGGCCCACTGCCAAGAATATTCAAAGTGTGCCTCGTCTTTCGGCTCGTAGTTGGCCGTGTCAAGGTATGAACATCCACACTGCAGGCAGGCTTCCATGATGGTGAGGTCCTGATAGGGCAGGGCGAGGTTCATGACGAGGTCGGGCTTGAACTCGTTCATGAGAGCGCAGAGTTGCTCTACGCTGTCGGCGTCCACCTGTGCCGTTTTGATGTCGTCACGGCCAATGGCCTTGACGATGGCATCGCACTTGGATTTCGTGCGGCTGGCAATCATGATTTCGTTGAACACGTCGGTGTTCTTAGCCACTTTATGAGCGGCAACAGTGGCAACGCCACCTGCGCCGATAATCAATACTTTTCCCATTTTTGATTTTATGTGTTTTACTTTACATTGCAAACTTAAGAATAAATATTGAATCACGCAGACATCAAAGGGTTAAATTTGATGGAGGGGGGAGATTTTGAACACCTACTATATAATAAGGCGTGTGATGGAAATAATGTCTCGGGTATTCAAGGGACTCAGACCGTCTGGTAGGCAGATATTAAAACCCTGCGGACGAAAAACTTTTAATTTTGTTTTTGAGCACCTGTTTAAAATTGTATATTTGCATGTCAAACTGGATTATCCCTGCGTGGATAGTATAAACTATTTTTTGAATACCTATTTATAAAACCTACTATGGAAGTTTCAGAGTCCACATTAAATAAAATCGGAAGAGCGCTCACGAAGGCCGCCTCCAAGTTTCCAGAAGGGGCAGAACCTCTTCCGCTGACCGACATCCTCATTCAGGTGAAGCAAGAAAGCGGGGAACTGCTTATTTTTGATGATGACGACAACGAATTGACGCGCTGCGTGGTCGACGAATGGATTGGAAACAACAACGATTCTTTCTACGATGACGCTTTGGAGGTTATCCAGCATTACATCACTGACCACAAGGAGCTGGCCGAATCGTTTAACGTGTTGCGTCCCTACACTTTTGTGCTCATTGATGAAGACAAGGAAACCATTGCCGACCTCTATGTGGTTGACGACGACACCATCGTTTTGAGCGGCCAGTTTTTGGAAGGGCTTCAGGAAGACCTTGATGCCTTCTGGGAGGAGCTTGAAAAGGAATAAGGGCTGTTCTGTAAATTAGTTTTAATGGAGAATTTTTACTTAGAACCTGGTTTATAGAACACCCCATAAAATTGGCTACTTGCCATTACTTATTTTCGGGCTGCACGTTGCTGGCGTCTTGACAGAAAGATGCCTTGCTTTGTCATGTCCGAAAAATGGCGTAACTTTGCAACTGTTTATAAGTTGTGCAACATGAAATTACTCTATAAGTTCTATACCTTTTTAGTCCTCCTCCTCTGCTGCTCCGCCATGCACGCCTCAGTGCAGGCCGATGAAAGCAGCAATGATTCCATTGAGGTTGGCTTCTTGACCTGCGCTCCAGGGACGGAGGTGTATGAACTATATGGACACACCGCCCTACGCATTCGCAATCTTAAAAGCGGAGAGGACTGGGTGTTTAATTATGGCGTCTTTAACTTCCGCACGCCCCATTTCGCCTGGCGCTTCATGTTGGGACAGACCGACTTTATGTTCGGTGCCCTCCCGTTTGATGCCTTTGCCGCGAGCTATAGCCGCGAGGGGCGGAGCGTTGAAGAGCAAGTGCTCAACCTGTTGCCGGAAGAAAAAGAAGTTTTGTGGGAGTCTTTGGTCGCGACGGCCATGACACCCGACTGGACATATCGCTACAATTTTCTCTACGACAACTGCACGACGCGGGCCGTGGCGGAGATTGAAAGATGCGTTCAAGGACGTATCGAATGGCGGGAGCTTCCTGGAGGGCGTGGACGTACTTTCCGCGACATCATCCATGAATTTGCTTCTGAAGATTGCCCGTGGAACGCCTTCGGGCAAGATTTGATTTTGGGCGAAGAAACCGACCGTCCCATCGGCATCGGCCAAAAGATGTTTTCGCCGATATATGCGCAGCGCTATTTCGACAAAGCTGTTATCAAAGCGGCCGACGGCACCATGCGTCCGCTGGTGAAGCGTACGGAAATGGTGGTCAACGCACGGCCGAAATCGGTTGAGAAGTTCCCGCTTTCCCCAGCATTGTCTGTGGCGCTCTTGTTGTTGGTTATGGTGGCCGCAGGAGCGTATGAATGGCGTAAGAGAAAGATTTGCAGATGGATAGACTGTTTGTGGATGTCGCTTTGGGGCGGGGCAGGATGTATTGTTTTTATCCTGTTTTTCTTCTCTGAGCATCCTGCCGTCGGGAGCAACTGGCTGGTGGTTCTGCTGAACCCACTTCCGCTCCTCGCTCTGCCGTTTAAGATATGGAACGACCGCCAGCGCCGTCGTGACCTCTATCCTCTGGCCGCTTCTTTGGCCATCTGCCTGTTTGGTGTCCTCGGTATGTTTATGCCGCAACGGGTGCCGGTGCTCTTCTATGCGATGCTGGCAATCTTGTTGGCACGCTGTTTGCATCTACTCTTATTGCAGCGCAGTTTGGAAGGCAGAGGCAAGAATGCGCAACGATAAAAAGCAAAGAATGAGCTGGTTGATACTTTATATATAGCTCTGCAGCATTGCGTTGTGCGAAGCATGAGGATTAGCCCCCTCCCTCTCTTTCATAAGAAATACAATGATTGAATAATATAAATAATGTCTGACAACAAACATACCACACCCACAAGCGGCGGCGACCAATACGGACGCTGCCTGCTGTTGTCGTTGCTGGCCGTGATGACTGTTTTGACACCTGCGGAACTGAAAGCGCAGTCGGTGGCGGGACAGACAAACGGTTTGCCGAAGCTCGTTGTCAACATTCTGGTAGACCAACTGCGCGATGATTACCTTGAAGCCTTCATGCCGCTTTATGGGAATGACGGTTTCAAGCGCCTCTTTAAGGAAGGCCGTGTTTATACGCAGGCCAACTATCCTATGGCACATCCCGACGGCGCTTCGGCGGCCGCCACGCTGGCCACGGGAAGTTCACCTTCTGCACACGGTATCGTCAGTCGGAAATGGCTCAACAGGGAAACGCTGCAACCCGTTTTCTGCGTTGACGATGCGAACTTCGCCGGAACGGGTGACACAAACGACAAGACTTCGCCGAAGTTCTTGGGCGTGAGCACCGTGGGCGACGAACTGAAAGTGGCGAGCGAAGGGAAAGCCATTGTCTATGCCATTGCGCCGTCGCGGGAAATAGCCGTGCTCTCGGCCGGACATGCCGCAGATGGTGCCGTGTGGATTGACGACCAAACGGGCAACTGGTGCTCCAGTTCCTACTACGGCAACCTGCCAGCATGGGCTGCTGTTAGAAACAGCTACAACGGGATTGCCGCGCAGCTGAAGCACGAGAAATGGCAACCAACGTCGGAACTCGTGGGAAACTTCAGTTACTACCTCTCAGGAGGGATGAAGAAACCTTTCTCACACGCGTTTAAAGGCGACAACCGCTACGTGGAATTTAAAACGAGCGGACTGGTCAATCAGGAGATAACAGCGGCCGCCAAGGCTTGCATCGACGGCACAATGCTGGGGGCTGATGCCATCACCGACCAATTGTCGGTTGCCTTCTATGCTGGAAGGTTTAAACACCAGCAGGGAGAAAGCACACTGATGGAGCTTCAGGACACTTACGTCCGCCTCGACCACGCTTTGGCAGACTTGATAAAGGCAGTTGAACACAAAGTGGGGGAGAAAAATGCGCTCTTCGTGCTGACTTCAACGGGATATACCGACGAGGCCAACATTGACCTCACAAAATACCGTATCCCAACTGGTACTTTCGACATGCGAAAAGCTGCCGCTCTGCTCAACCTTTATCTGGTGGCCATCTACGGGCAAGGTAATTTCGTGGAGGCATGCTTAGGAACGCAGATTTATCTCAACCATAAACTCGTCGAGCAGAAACAACTGAATCTGGGCGAGGTGCTGGAGCGTACACAGGATTTCCTGCTCCAGTTGGAAGGAGTCAAAGATGTTTACACTTCAACGCGTCTGCTGCAAGGCGCATGGACACCCGGCATCAGTCGGATACGTGCTGGCTACAACCAGCAGTGTTCAGGAGACGTCATGATTGAAGTGGCTGCTGGATGGCATTATGTCAACTCCGACACCCGCGAAAACCAGCTCGTCAGAGAATCATACATTTCATATCCCATCATATTCTACGGCGTCGGAGTGAAAGCCGAAAAGACGGAAACGCCAATCACCGTAGACCGCATCGCGCCGACATTATCGAAGGCCATGCGCATCAGAGCGCCAAACGCCTGCGCGTTGGCTCCGCTCTTTTAAGGGGTTGTCCTTTATTATATAATTATATATATGTAGAAGACATCAGGCCTTTAGATAGTATATAGTAAGGCGCTATAACACCCTGACGTGCCTTTTGGCATAACATCAATACATCATTCATCAAACAACAGAGGGAGAAGAAAGAAAATGTCTCCCCGGCTAACAAGAAATAATCAATGAATCTCAATACATTCTTGAGCAAACTGCTCGGTGGTAACAAAGCATCACGCGATGCAAAACTCATCCGTCCTATCGTTGACCAGGTGCTTGCCGCTTATCCGAATATCCAGAAACTCACCAACGACGAACTGCGTGCAAAGACCAAGGAATTGCAGAACATGGTGCAGCATGCTGCCGACGACCTGAAAGAGAAAATCGAAACTCTCAAGGGAAAGATTGAAGAAACGCCTATCGAAGACCGCGTTGTCATCTTCAATCAGATCGACAAACTGGAGAAGGAGGTGTTGGAACGCTATGAAGAAGCGCTCAACAACATCCTTCCCGACGCTTTTGCCATCGTCAAGGACACGGCACGCCGCTTCTCTGAAAATGAGGAAATCGAAGTGACGGCCACCGATTTCGACCGCGAATTGGCCTCGACCCACGATTTCGTACGCATCGACGGCGACAAGGCTTTCTATCAGAACCACTGGACTGCAGGCGGCAATGATATGAAATGGAATATGGTGCACTATGACGTGCAGCTCTTCGGCGGCACGGTTCTCCATCAGGGCAAGATTGCCGAAATGGCAACGGGTGAAGGTAAAACCCTCGTGGCCACTCTCCCTGTCTTCCTCAACGCCTTGACGGGCAATGGCGTTCACGTCGTGACGGTCAACGACTATTTGGCCAAGCGTGACTCTGAATGGATGGGCCCGCTCTATATGTTCCACGGATTGAGTGTAGACTGCATCGATAAGCATCAGCCTAACTCTGAAGCACGCCGCCGCGCTTATCAGGCCGACATCACGTTCGGTACGAACAATGAATTTGGTTTCGACTATCTGCGCGACAATATGGCCATGAGCCCTAAAGACCTCGTGCAGCGCAAGCACAACTATGCCATCGTCGATGAGGTCGACTCTGTGTTGATTGACGATGCTCGTACGCCGTTGATCATCTCTGGCCCAGTTGAAAAGGGCGAAGACCAGCTCTTTGAGCAATACCAGCCGCTTGTTGAACGCCTCGTTGCCGTTCAGCACAAGTTGGCCACGAAATATCTGGCTGAGGCTAAGCAGCTCATCGGCTCTGGCGACAAGAAGAAGGAGGAGGAAGGTTTCCTCCAGCTCTTCCGCAGCCACAAGGCGCTCCCGAAAAACAATCCGCTCATCAAATATCTTTCTGAGCAGGGAATCAAGAGCGGTATGCTGAAAACGGAGGCTATCTATATGGAGAACAACAACCGCCGTATGCCGGAGGCCACAGATCCTCTCTACTTCGTGGTTGACGAAAAACTCCATTCTTGCGACTTGACGGATAAGGGTAACAAATGGTTGGCCGACCAAGTGAACGATGACCAGCTCTTCGTGCTCCCTGACATCACCACCGAACTTTCTGCGCTTGAAGCCGACAAGAGTCTCTCTGATGAGGAGCGCCTGCAACGTAAGGACCAGCTCATGACCGACTATGCCGTCAAGAGCGAACGCGTTCACACCATTCTGCAATTGCTGAAGGCATACACCATGTTCCGCAACAACGAAGAATACGTGGTGATGGATGGACAGGTCAAGATTGTTGACGAACAGACGGGCCGCATCATGGAAGGCCGCCGCTGGAGCGATGGTCTCCACCAGGCCGTTGAAGCTAAGGAACATGTGAAGGTGGAGGCCGCCACGCAGACTTTCGCCACCATCACGTTGCAGAATTATTTCCGTATGTATCACAAGCTCTCGGGTATGACCGGTACGGCCATCACCGAAGCTGGAGAATTTTGGAACATCTATAAGCTCGACGTTGTTGAAATCCCGACTAACCGTCCTGTGCTCCGCAACGATATGAACGACCGCGTTTATAAAACGAAGCGTGAGAAATATGCCGCCGTTATCGCGGAAATCGAAAAGATGCGTCTGCAAGGCCGCCCAGTATTGGTTGGTACGACGAGCGTGGATGTCAGCGAACTTTTAAGCCGTATGCTCGACCTTCGCCACATTCCACATCAGGTGCTCAATGCTAAGCTCCATCAGAAGGAGGCTGACATCGTTGCCCGTGCCGGACAAAGCACAATGGGCAAGGTGGTGTTCACGGATGAAAACGGCAACAAGCACGAAGAGGAGCGTCTGCTCGGCGCTGTGACCATCGCCACCAATATGGCAGGACGTGGTACCGACATTAAGCTCACCGACGAAGTGAAAGCCGCAGGCGGTTTGGCCATCATCGGTACGGAACGCCACGAGAGCCGCCGCGTTGACCGTCAGCTCCGTGGACGTGCCGGACGTCAGGGCGACCCGGGTTCGAGCGTCTTCTTCGTTTCTCTCGAAGACAACCTCATGCGTCTGTTTGCTTCTGAACGCATCTCGCGCATCATGGATAAGCTGGGCTTCAAAGACGGCGACATGATCGAGGCCAAGATGATTAACAACAGCATCGAACGCGCACAGAAGAAAGTGGAGGAAAACAACTTCGGTATCCGTAAACGCCTCTTGGAATACGATGACGTGATGAATAAGCAGCGTACCGTTATCTACGAAAAGCGCCGCCACGCCCTTATGGGAGAACGCATCGGCATGGACATTTCCAATATGATTTGGGACCGTTGTCTCAATATCCTCGATAAAGACGATTACGAAGACATTCGCAATGGCTTCTTGGAAATCATGGCAATGGAATGCCCGTTCACGGAAGAAGAATACAACTCCATGAAGCGTGACGACCTTGACGAAAAAGCCTTCCAGGCTGCCATGGAAAACTTCCGCCGCAAAAACGAACGTCTGGCAGAAGTGGCCACTCCTGTTATCAATAAGGTCTATGAGGAACAGGGCCAGATGTATGAAAACATCCTTGTGCCTGTCACCGACGGCCGCCTTTACTACAACATTCGCACGAACCTCAAAGAGGCCTACGAAACGAAGAGCAAGGCCGTTGTGCGCGACTTTGAAAAGGCTGTGCTGCTCCACAACATCGACGATGCTTGGAAGGAAAACCTTCGCGAGCTCGACGATTTGAAGAAGTCTGTACAGAATGCCAGCTACGAGCAGAAAGACCCCTTGCTCGTGTTCAAACTCGAGAGTGCTGAAATCTTCACCAAGATGGTCGATAAGATCAACAACAGCACCGTCTCTTCGCTCATGCGTGGCCAGATTCCTGTGCAGATGCAGGAAGAGGTGAAGGAAGCCGCTTCAGAGGAAGCCACTCCCAAGCAGCAATACACTGAGAGCCACGAGGAACTCAATGAGGACGGACGCACAGAAGCTGCCCAGCAGGACACGCGTGAACAGACGCAGCAGCCCATCGTCAGAGAGAAGGCTCCCGGCCGCAATGATCCTTGTCCTTGCGGAAGCGGCAAGAAATTCAAAAACTGTCACGGCAAGGGATTGGAATAATACATCCCTCTCGCGGGACTGGATGCCCCGCTTATAAAAAGCAAGACCAGATGCGCTTACGGATTTCCCGTAAAGCGCATCTGGTCTTTTTTTATTACGTATCCAGTTCTTAAAATTCGCATCCAGTTGTATTAAATTCCGCGTCTCGCCTGTTAAACTTCGTGTCCCGCCTGTTAAACTTCGTGTCTAGTTCCATATAAAGTCAACGATACATTCTGTTTGGGGTGCTTCGATAAGCTTTTTCTGGCAACGGCTTTGCATGACAAATTGACAGAGTCTGCTGACAAAAGTGCGTCTGGAAAATTGGCGTGAAGGGGAAGAACGTGTTTTGGCACGGTTTTCGCAGAGAAAAGGGCGAGTGTGTTGCACACCACAGATGGTCTGCTGGCACACGATGAAGCACGGCTCCGGAAAGACTCATACAATGTCAACTTTTCATGAGGCACGGGGCGTGCAGAGAAAAATAAAGAAACTAAAAAATATACAAGTCATGAACATTAAACCATTAGCAGATCGCGTGCTGGTTAAACCAGCTCCAGCAGAAGAGAAAACCGTGAGCGGCATTATCATTCCTGACACCGCAAAGGAAAAACCATTGCAGGGCACAGTGCTTGCCGTTGGCAACGGCACCAAGGACGAAGAAATGGTGTTGAAGATTAACGACACGGTGCTTTATGGTAAATATAGCGGCACGGAGGTTGAACTCGATGGCGAGAAATATCTGATTATGCGCCAGAGCGATGTGCTCGCAGTTTTGGCATAAGGAAAAGTGAGGAACGCAGGATTTCAAACTCAGTTCAATGTTTCATTGTAATTTTTTAAGAAAAAAATCATGGCAAAAGAAATTAAATATGATGTAGACGCTCGCGAGATGCTTCGCGAAGGTGCAGACGCTTTGGCTAACGCTGTTAAGGTGACGCTTGGTCCTAAGGGCCGCAATGTGGTTATCGATAAGAAGTTTGGCGCTCCGCGTATCACTAAGGACGGTGTGAGCGTGGCCAAGGAAATCGAACTCGACAACGCATTCCAGAATGCCGGTGCTCAGTTGGTTAAGAGCGTGGCTTCGAAGACTGGCGACGATGCTGGTGATGGTACAACCACGGCTACTGTCTTGACTCAGGCCATTTTGACTGAGGGAATGAAGAATGTGGCTGCTGGTGCCAATCCGCTCGACGTTAAGCGCGGTATTGATAAGGCCGTTGCCAAGGTAGTTGAAAGCATCAAGGAGCAGGCTGAACAGGTTGAGGAAAGCTACGACAAGATTGAGCAGGTGGCAACAATCTCTGCCAACAACGACCCTGAAATCGGTAAGTTGATTGCCGATGGTATGCGTGCCGTGACTGTCAATGGCGTCATCACCATTGAAGATGCCAAGGGCCGTGACACGGTTTTGAAGACCGTTGAGGGTATGCAGTTCGACCGTGGCTATCTTTCTCCATATTTTGTTACCGACACTGAAAAGATGCAGTGTGTTATGGAGAAGCCGTATATCTTGATTTACGACAAGAAGATTTCCAACTTGAAGGATTTCTTGCCTATCTTGGAACCGGCTGTTCAGAGCGGACGTCCTTTGCTCGTGATTGCAGAAGATGTTGATAGCGAGGCATTGACCACGTTGGTTGTCAATCGTCTGCGCACCCAGTTGAAGATTTGCGCTGTCAAGGCTCCGGGCTTCGGCGATCGCCGTAAGGCCATGTTGGAAGACATCGCCGTTTTGACTGGTGGCGTTGTCATCAGCGAAGACAAGGGCTTGAAGCTCGAGCAGGCAACAATTGAAATGCTCGGTTCTGCCGAGAAGGTCACTGTCAGCAAGGAAAACACCACCATCGTTGACGGCAACGGCAACAAGGAGAACATCCAGGAACGCATTCACCAGATTAAGAACGAAATGGCCAACACCACCAGTTCTTACGACAAGGAGAAACTCCAGGAACGTTTGGCCAAACTCTCTGGCGGCGTTTGCGTGCTCGAAGTCGGTGCTGCTAGCGAAACTGAGCAGAAGGAAAAGAAAGACCGCTGCGACGATGCTCTTTGCGCAACGCGTGCTGCCATTGAAGAAGGTATCGTGACTGGTGGTGGCGTAGCCTACATCCGTGCACAGAAGGCTTTGGAAGGCATGCAGGGTGTTAATGCCGACGAAACAACGGGTATCGCCATTGTTCGCCGCGCCATTGAAGAGCCGCTCCGTCAGATTTGCGCCAACGCAGGTGTTGAAGGTGCTGTGATTGTCAACAAGGTTCGCGAGGGCGAGGGCAACTTCGGTTACAACGCCAAGAACGAAACCTTCGGCGACCTCCGTGCTGCCGGTGTGGTTGACCCAGCCAAGGTTACCCGTGTGGCTCTTGAGAACGCTGCCAGTGTGGCAGGCATGTTCCTCACCACGGAATGCGTCATCTGCGACAAGAAGGAAGACAAACCTGAGATGCCGATGGGCGCTCCTGGTATGGGCGGCATGGGCGGCATGATGTAATCAGATAATCATTCCCGCAAGATAAGAGAGCGTTTCTGACACTCTCTGAAGATAAGGATGGGTTCTAAAAATCAGTTACTGAAAAGCAGTAGCTGGCTTTTGGAACCCGTCTTTTCGTTTTATGAATGTCAGTTTGCAGCTATCGGACAGCAGTTTGCAGCTATCAGCTGCCAGTTCGTAGCTTGGTGATGGTCAACAAAGGTATAGATTAGGATTTTCCGAGTTATGCTTTTGCCACCGGCTTCGTTGAAAAATAAGGAAAATGAATGTTTCAAGTTTGAAGGGGCATGTGTCGATGTTTGCGGCTAACGCCTCTTGGGGGCTTATGTCTCCGATTTCAAAAATCGTCATGGCGGGCAGCCTTGTTTCGCCATTGCTGCTGACAGGCATGCGTGTGTTTGGCGCCATGGTGTTGTTTTGGGTGGTTTCCTTCTTTATGAAACCCGAGCACGTCAATCATCGCGATTTGGCCCGTTTGTTTGGCGCTTCCCTGCTTGCCATTGTGTTTAACCAGGGCTGTTTTATTTTCGGCGTGTCGTTGACCTCTCCTGCCGACGCCTCCATCATCACCACGAGTATGCCGCTTTGGGCCATGGTGTTGGCGGCATTTTTTCTTAAAGAGCCCATCACGGGAAAGAAAGTGCTTGGCATTATGTTTGGTGCCTGCGGCGCGTTGTTGCTGATTGTCGGCAGCAGTCGCGGGGCCGCCTCTTCATCGCAGGGCGGCAGCCACATTTTGGGCGACTTGCTCGTTCTTACGGCGCAGCTGAGCTATGCGCTCTACATCGTTGTCTATAAGAATTTTGTGCAGAAATATAGTCTGGTGACGATTATGAAGTGGATGTTCACCTATGCCTTTGTCTGCATGCTACCGTTTTGTTATCACGACATTGTCAATACTTCGTGGAGCGAATTAATGCCGCAAACGTGGGCCGGGTGTGCCTATGTGGTGGTAGTTGCCACATTTTTCAGTTATATGCTCATTGTGGTGGGGCAGAAAAGTCTGCGCCCGACGGTGGCTGGTATGTACAACTATATCCAGCCTATCGTGTCGTGCATCGTGACCATCTGTTTGGGAATGGACCATTTCAACCTCGTTAAGGGTTGTGCCGTGGTACTGATATTCGGCGGCGTTTATCTTGTGACCATCAGCCGCACTAGACAAGAATTGGAGCAGCATGAGGCACAGGGTGGGGATGTTGGGAAGGTTGCTTCCTAATCTTTCGTCATGGCTCAGATGGGTTGTCGCATTTTTGGCGTATAGGTCAAAATTATTGTATAAAACACAAGAGCATAATTGTTTAGTATTCAACGCCCTTTCGGGCATATCTACTTTTCACTTAGACAAAAGCAGTATGATTTTTACAGAGACTTTCATTGTTGAGAAATTCAGGGAGTTCAACAAGACCATTTTCAACAATGCTCTGCCTGAACCAACGTTCCAACTCTCAAGGGCGCGTAGCTTCTTGGGCAAATGCGTCACTCGAAGATTAAGAGGATTGGAGGCGCTGAAAAAAAAGAGACATATTGAATGTACTTTGCGTTTCAGCACGAGTTTCGACCTGCCGGAAAACGAACTCGAAGACGTCATCATCCATGAAATGATACACTACAGAATTGCGTATAATTGCATGAGGGACACTTCATCCCACGGGCAAATGTTCAAGAGCATGATGCAGGAAATCAACAGAGAGCATGGACGAAATATCGCCATCCGCCATCGCATGGTCGAATCGGGTGGCTCGCAAATTGTTGACACACGCAAACGGCTATCTCGTCATGTGGTGGCCGTCGTGAAGTTTAAAGACGGCCGCACGGGCATCAAGGTGTTGCCGCGCATCGTTCAGCGCATTTCCAATTATTACAACAAGGTGGGGGCTGCTTCCCATGTGGAAAGCGTGGACCTTTATTTCTCCTTAGACCCCTATTTCGATCTTTACCCAAATTCCTCCGCTTTGAAGGTACACATAATAGCCCCCGATGTATTGGAAGAGCATTTGAAGAATGCCCACAAGATGTATTGCGAAGGCGAAAAGGTGGGGCTTGTGTGATGTCAGCGAGCTTTTCGCTTGAAGGCGTTGCCTTGTTGTGAATGCGGTCTATTTTGCAGAGGGTAAAAACCTTTTGGTGTTGAGATACGATTAAGGGGTGTTCTAAATTTCTGTTTTAGAACACCCCTTAATCGTATCGTTGTTTTCAGAACGGGATTCAGAAAGCCTCCTGTCTTTTTCTGCAAAAGACGAGTAGGCCGAAAAACGTGATGAGTCCGTTGAGTATAAGCAGTTCGTAGCCGAAAGTGTATTGCCACCAGCGTGGCGCTCCCCAGTCGAGTAAGGCGCAAATTAGTGGTGCGGCGATGCAGACGTATGGCACGCGGCAGTCGGAGGCCGCTTGGCGCGTGAAGAGTCCGAAGGCATAAAGACCGAGCAGCGGCCCGTAGGTGTAAGACGCCATGACATAGATGGCGTTGATGACACTGGTGTCGTTGAGCGCCCTAAAGATGATGATGCAGAGTAGGAAGGCCAGACACATGGATAGATGGATGCGGCGGCGGATTTTGCGCTGGCGTTCAGCGTCGTTCACACGGTCTTCCAGGTGCAAGAGGTCGATGCAGACACTCGTGGTGAGCGAAGTGATGGCAGAATCGGCACTGGAAAATGCTGCCGCCACGATGCTGATGCAGAAGGGAATGACAAAGAAAAATCCCAGTGCGCCCGACGAAACGAGCATGGGAAGCAGGGCGTCGCCAGATGACGGTGGCTGTATGCCGCGGGCTGCACAGAGCGTGTAGAGCAAAATGCCAAGGGCCAACAGGAGTAGGTTGACTGGGAGGAAGCAGGCACCATAGGCACACATATTTTTCTGGGCCTCGCGCAGGTTTCTGCACGTGAGGTTTTTCTGCATCATGTCTTGGTCAAGTCCCGTCATGACAATCACGATGAAAATACCGCTGAGAAATTGCCGCCAGAAATTCTGCTTGCTGGTAGCATCCCAGCAGAAAATCTGTGAATAGTCGCTTTGGCGGATGGTGTCAACCGTTTCAGAGAAATCGAGATGGAGCGTGTTTGCCGCCATGAAGAGCATACCAACGAGGGCCAACAGGAGGCAGAGCGTTTGCAGGGCATCGGTGCGCACGATGGAGAAGAGACCGCTGTGGCGTGTGTAGAGCCAGATGAGTGTCAGCACGGCGGCCGCCAGCAGAATGAAAACGGGCAGAGAGTCGCTGTGCGTGGGGATGATGAACTGTTGCAGAACGAGGCACACCAAAAAAAGACGGGCTGCCGCTCCAGTGAGTTTGCTGAGAATGAAGAAGAAAGCGCCAGTGCGGTGAGTGTGCGGTCCGAAGCGGCTTTCCAGATAAGAATAAATGCTGGTGAGTTTCAGCCGGTAATAGAGTGGGAGCAGCACGAAGGCTACAACGAGGTAGCCAAAGAAAAAGCCTGCACACATTTGCAGGTAGGTCATGCCCGTGCTCGCCACCCATCCAGGGACGGAGATAAACGATACGCCAGAGATGCTGGCGCCAATCATGCCGAAGCCGACCATCCACCACGGAGAGCGGCGAGAGGCACGGAAGAAAGCATCGTTGTCGTTGTGCTTGCGGCTGGTGTGTCGACTGATGAGCAGGAGCAGAAGAAAATAGGCCACTAAGGTGGCAAACATCATTAAAGCCATAGAGATAGTTGGTTGGGGTGGAATTACGGTTCGGCCTGCTTGTTTTTCAGATAAAGATGAAACCGTGGGCCTAAGTAATGGTAAAAAAATAACTTGAGCAATTTTGAGGAATAAGGAATTGTTTCTTATGCCCTGTATTTTTGCCGCTTTTGAAATTTGTCATCGGTCACATAGCCCGCTATGCTCCCTCTTCCAAATTCCAAAACCAACAAAAATACAGGTCAAAATTGCTCAACTTATTCTTTCACCATTACTAAAATACAGGCCAGTCTGTAAATAACTGGCCTGTGGTATAATAAGTATGTAGATGCGTTTCGGATGAGCATCTGTCAAACGTTCATTTTATTTGCTTATCAAGAAAATTGCTGGAATCTTTCCAAGGTCGGGCAGTCCCGTCTGTTTCCATTCGCTGATGCGTCGTGTGCGGATAAACTCCTGTTCCGTGGTCTATCCAGCCGCCACGCAGAGGCGCGTTTTCGGGTTGCAGGCACTGCAAATGTCGGCAAAGAGTTTGGCGTTGCGATAAGGCGTCTCGATAAACAATTGCGTTTGGTTTTCATTGATGGCACGCGCTTCCAGTTGTTTGAGACGCTTGCTGCGGGCACTGCTGTCGATGGGCAGATAGCCGTGGAAAGCAAAGCTCTGTCCGTTGAATCCCGAGGCCATGACCGACAGCAGGATGGAAGAAGGACCAACGAGCGGAACCACGCTGAGCCCCTCGCGTTGCGCGATGGCCACTACGTCGGCTCCGGGATCGGCAACCGCCGGACACCCCGCTTCACTGATGACCCCACAGATTCGCCTTTTCTGAGCGGCTCGAGATAGCGCGAGAAAAGGGCGGGGTCGGCGTGTTTGCCCATGGGATAGAATGTGAGCGAATCAATGTCAATGTCGCGGTCCACCTGTTTCAGAAAACGGCGGGCAGTTCGGATTTCCTCCACGATGAAGTGGCGGATGGAATGGATGACGTCAGTGTTGTAGGCTGGGAGAACGCGGTCGATGGCGGTCTGTCCCAAGGTGACGGGAATGAGATATAACGAGGCCATATTGTCAGTTTGAAAATGGGTGAATGCCTCAAAGAAGCGTAGGCAGTTTGGAGAATATTTTCTTTCCCTTTGCATAATATTGCCACAAGAGAGAGTAGGGCGCAATTTCAGGAACATCGTTGGTCGTTGCTTCCTGCATCAGTCGTTGGCGGTCGGCCTTCAGTTCGCCCTTCCATTGTTTGAACGCCTTGCGCCCTTGGCGTATCGCTTTGGCGTTGGCCACGTCCCCCTTCAAGACAAACTGCAAGGCCGCCAGATAATCCAGCCAGAAACGCCAGCGCATCACGCGGCAAAGTTGTTTCTCTGGCAGATTCTTGTAGAGCATGGCCAGATTGTTGCGGAAATTGAGAAACGTTTTCCGCGGATTACCTTGTTCCAGAGAGGCGCCCCCAACGTGCCACACCTTGCTTTGCGGGATGCACACAATGCGTCGGCCGCGTCGGCGCAGGCGCCAGCAGAGGTCAATTTCTTCCTGATGGGCAAAGAAGCGGCCGTCGAGTCCGCCCGTTGCACGCCAGTCTTCAGCGCGAATCATCAGAGCCGCCCCTGTGGCCCACAGCACGTCGGCGATGTCATCATATTGCCCTTCATCGTTTTCAACGTCGGCAAAGACGCGTCCGCGGCAGTACGGATAACCATAGATGTCAAGGAAACCTCCCGCCGCGCCCGCATATTCAAACCTGTTGCGCTCCTTAAACGAAAGAATCTTCGGTTGGCAGGCCGCCACGTCCTGATGGCTGTCCATGTATTCCAGCAGCGGTTTGAGCCATCCCTCTGACACTTCCACGTCGGAGTTTAGCAAGAGGAAAAACTCAGCGTCAGTTTGCTTGAGCGCTTGGTTGTAGCCTTCGGCAAAACCGTAGTTTTTCGGAAGGCGTATCTGTTTTATGTCTGGAAATTCGCGTGAGAGCATGTCGCAGGAATCATCGGACGACCCATTGTCTGCCACGATGACTTCGCCGTCTTCGCCCGTGCCTTTGACGACAGAGGGCAGAAATTGCCGCATCATGTTGCTGCCGTTCCAATTGAGAATGACAACGGCTACTCTTTTCTGGTTGCTCATGATCTTTTTGTTGTTCAATAATAAAGAGGCCGGCCCCACTTGTCTGTCACTGTTGCCGCCTCTGGGAAAATCAGTTTACTTCAGCCTTTCCCCAAGCAGACATTCTCCGTCTTCAGAGAAATCTCCCAGGCGTATGGTGGAGATTGTGTTGTCGGTCACTTGGTCGGCGGGCATAGACACGCGGATATAGTTGTCCGTGAATCCGTTTAGTCTGTCTCCGTGTTTCGCATGTTCCCAAAGCACTGGGCGCTCCGTCCCCACATATTTTGCATAGAAAGCGTGGCGTTTCTCTTCCGATAGCGCCAGGAGACGTTGGCTGCGCTCGTGTTTCGTTTGTGCGTCCACCACGTAGGGAATGTCCAGTGCCTTTGTGCCCGGGCGTTCAGAATAGCTGAATACGTGGAGCTGCGAAATGTCCAATCCCTTGATAAACCGGTAGGCATCTTCAAAATATTCGTCCGTCTCGCCGCGTGTGCCAACGATGACATCCACACCGATGAAAGCATCTGGCATCATTTCCTTCACCTTGCTGATTTTGTGTGCGAAGAGCGCCGTGTCGTAGCGTCGGTGCATGAGGCGCAACACGTCGTCGGAACCGCTTTGGAGAGGAATGTGGAAGTGTGGCATGAAAGCCCGCGACTGCGCACAATATTCAATGATTTCGTCCGTCAGCAAATTCGGTTCGATGCTCGAAATGCGGTAGCGTTCAATGCCTTCAACATGGTCGAGCGCTTTGACGAGGTCGAAAAACGTCTCCTTCGTCGTGCGTCCGAAGTCGCCGATGTTCACCCCCGTGATCACGATTTCCTTGCCCCCTTCTTTCGCCACGGCCTCAGCTTGCGCCACCAGCGAAGCGATGGATCCGTTGCGGGAGCGTCCGCGTGCGATGGGGATGGTGCAGTAGGTGCAATAATAATTGCAGCCGTCTTGCACCTTCAGAAAATAGCGTGTGCGGTTTCCGCGCGAGCACGACGGGACGAAGGTGGCGATTTCGCGCGTGGGCACAGTGATGGCCTCGTGGCAGGCTTCGCCTTCAGAGAGCGCCTTCTTCTGCGCCATGCGTTCGCGGATGTAGCGCACCACTTCCCCCTTGTATTCCATGCCAACGACCAAGTCAACACCATCGAATCCAGCAATCTCCTCTGGTTTCAGTTGCGCATAGCATCCCATCACCACCACAAAGGCTCCCGGATGTTCACGCGTGAGGCGGTGGATGGTCTGTCGACACTTATGGTCGGCCACGTCGGTGACAGAGCAGGTGTTGATGATACATATATCGGCATGCTCCCCCTTTTCAGCGGCACGCACGCCCTGTCGGGCCAAAGTGTCGCGCAAGGAAGACGTTTCGGCAAAATTGAGTTTACATCCTAATGTGGCATACGCTGCACACAGATTTGTTTCGAGGCTCTCTTCAGTCATATATATATAAGTAGATGTTCAAAATTTTGTGTTCATGCGCCCCTCCATCCCCTGCATGGCGGCAGAAAAAGGAAGAGAATCAGGCATCCGGCTCCGCAGCGGGAGAAAAATGTCTTTTAAAAACGGGGCATTTCCCCTCGTTTTGTGCAATTTGAAAGGGAAAGCAAAGTTACAATAATATCCTCACGTAGTAAAATGACATGCGGATATTTTTAAATGCACATTGAAAACCAAGGGTTTATGTTCTCCTAATGTTAAAAAACATCCTAAAACGAAAAATATTTCGGGAAACGCTTGCATGATATTCAAAAGCTCCGTACCTTTGCACCGTTTTTAAAAAGCAATTGATTGTTTAACTAAAAAAACTTACACAAAAATGAAAAAGTTAGTTTTCATGTTCGTAGCTATGGCTGCTGTTTCTTTCGCTTCTTGCGCTGGTTCTGAAAATAAGGGTGCTCAGTCTGATTCTGACTCTGTAGCTGCTCCTGCAGTTGAAGAAGTTGCTTCTGACTCTGACTCTACTGCTACTGCTGCTGACAGCAACGCTGTTGAAGCTCCTGCTGCTGAAACTGAAGCTGCTGCTCAGTAATTAGCAAAAGGCTAACAGCCTAATTGTTTACGCATAGCGCGAACAATGAGAGAATTGAAACCTGTGGACGTATGTTCGCAGGTTTTTTTATGTCCTTACGTCAGCAAGACTTCCGGGTAAGGCGTTGTTGGGAGACGCGCTTGAAATTTAGGCTTGAAAGAATGGTTTGGCAGAAAGGCAGTAGAGGTGTCAGTTCAAGACCTATGCCATTCAGCGAACGCGGGAGCAGATGCAAGCGTGTCTGGGAGCAGATTCGGTCGCGTCTGGGTGCAGGTTCGGTCGCGTCTGGGAGCAGATTCGGTCGTGTCTGGGACGATGTTCGCTGACAAGTACGGAATTTGTATTGTCCGTCTATCGAATTTGTTTTCAGCTCTACCAATATTAAAGGTCAATTCCATTTCCATAAAGCATCGCCGATGGGGCATGACTCCGAGTTTGCTGTGTTCTTGGGATGATAGAATAAAAAAAGACTGCCTGTCCACACTGGATAGGCAGTCTTTTAGTGTTTTATATAGTCATGAGGCTTAGTGATGGTGAGTGAAAGCGTCTCAAAATAGATCAGCTAATCGTTTCACCATTACTTAGTTGTTTTCAGGACGCAATTTGCGAACCGTTTCGCCAGTGCGCCACATTTCGCTTTCGTGGAGCGCCTTCAGTTCTTTCTGGAGCTTCTCGCGATAGTCGGGCTTTGAGTTGCTGTCGATGGAGATTTGGGCTTCATTGCCGGTAACGACACTCTGATAGAGCTTTTCCATGACAGGTTTGATGGCATCGTGGAACGGGCCCATCCAGTCGAGTGCACCGCGCTGTGCGGTGGTAGAGCAGTTGGCGTACATCCAGTCCATACCGTTTTTGCCAATCATCGGAATCAATGACTCGGTGAATTCTTCAACAGTTTCGTTGAAAGCTTCAGAAGGCGTGTGGCCGTGTTCGCGGAGCGTTTCGTATTGTGCGAGGAACAAACCTTGAACAGCTCCCATCAGCGAACCGCGTTCGCCAGTCAGGTCGCTTGTGGCTTCACGCTTGAAGGTGGTTTCGAAAAGATAACCCGAACCGATGCCGATGCCGAAGGCCAACACTTTTTCCAGGGCGTGGCCAGAGTGGTCTTGATAGACAGCGTATGAAGAGTTCAAACCGCGGCCTTCCAAGAACATGGTGCGCAATGATGTGCCGGAACCCTTCGGTGCCACCATGATGACGTCAACGTCGGCGGGAGGAACAACGCCCGTGCGGTCGCTCCAGTTGATGGCGAAACCATGGGAGAAATAGAGCGTCTTGCCAGCGGTCAGATATGGTTTGAGAGTGGGCCACAGTTGCATTTGGGCTGCGTCGGAAAGCAGCATGCAAATGATGGTGCCCTTTTGGGCGGCTTCTTCCAAGGAGAAGAGTGTTTCGCCTGGAACCCAGCCGTCGGCCACGGCCTTGTCGAAGGTCTTGCCCTGACGCTGGCCAACGATGACGTTGAAACCATTGTCGCGGAGGTTGCAAGCCTGTCCAGGACCCTGTACGCCATAGCCCAAAACGGCAATCGTTTCGTTTTTCAGCACCTCACGTGCCTTTTCCAGTGGGAACTCTTCACGTGTCATCACTTCTTCGATGACACCTCCAAAATTCATTTTAGCCATTTGATTCTTATTTTTAAAGATTCATGATATACCATTGAAGCTATTGAACCCAGTTCCCGAATGGGGGATTCAACGGGGCAATGGCGTTGAAAAATAGTTGGTTTTTTTATTGCGAGGATTGCAGCCTCTGTTTAACCAGTTGCCAATTAGAAAGTGACGGCCGCCTTCACCACGGGGATGCGCCCTTCTTCTTTGCGTATTTCCACCAGGGTGGCGTCGCCTTTGGCCGATGGTTCCTGATAGAACTGTAAGAAGTCGTTGGCATAGGCTTCTGCGCTGTAGGCCACTTCGAGGCGCTTGACGGGCGATGCTTCAAACTGCTTGGCAGGGAAGAGGTCGAGCATCATTTCGATGTAGCGGATTGAGTTGACGTGTCCGTTGATGTCGAGGTCCGTGTAGTAAGCCTGGCGGGTTCGCACGGCGTTTTCCGTGTTCTTCAGGCGGATGCGTCCCGGTCCGGCGATGGGAATCTCCTTATCAATCAGTGCGCTGGAGAAACCGCCGTTGGGCAGTTCGGCCAAATCCATAGGCTGTCTTGACGTGGTGTCAATCAGTGCCCAGGTGCTGAAGGCATAGCCGTAGACCTTTCCCGTCTGGGGATTGGTGATGGCGAAGAGGCGGTCGGTGAACTGTCTGTAAATGCGGTTCACCCACGTTTCAATCACATAGTGCTCGCCCGTTGTCGGCATTTCTTCCATTTCAATCACCAGGCGCGAGAGCACCCAGGCGTGGTGTGACTTCTGCATGTCGTCGTAGCCGAAGCCGTGTTGGCCAGCGTGGAGACTGGCGCAGCGGAGAAGATGGTTGCCGAGGAAATGCCAAGAGAGGCGTCCTGTGTAGTCTTCAGAAAACGGTTCAACCACAAAAGGGAAAATCCCTCCTCGCGGGTCGCCTTTCAGATAGGTGTTTTCGGCGGGTATCGTGTTGTGCATGTTTAGGTTTATGATTTTAGGGGATGGTGAAAAAAATTCTTTCACCATTACTTAGGGAGTGCAGTAAGACAATCCCCTTGTGAGATGTTCGATGAAAACCAGTGGTTGCCACGGGACACCTGGTCTACACCAGGTTGCTGCGTAGCCGGCGATATTGCTCGTCGCGGAGTTCCAGATATTCAGAAAACTCTTCGCGGTGGCTCTTGGTGACGGCAATGACGCCCGAACTGACAAACTGCAAGAGGCAGTTGAACGCCTTCAGTTTTTCGTAGAGCGTGCGGATGCCTTGCGGAAGCCCCTCCTTCGAGACGATGGAGTAGGTGGCGTTCACTTCAACGATTTTGCTGTCGTGGAGGCGGATGGCTTTGGAAATCTCTTTGTTTTCCAAGAGTTTTGCCGTCGCAATCTTGTAGAGCGCCTGCTCCATGACGTAGACATCGTCGTTGGTGTGGTATTCCGCCTTTATCACGTCGATTTTCTTTTCAATCTGCTTGGTGAGCGTTCGGATTGTGGCTTCGTCAGAATAGCAGGTGATGGTGTAGCGGTGGATGTGCTCAATGCCCGATGGCGACACGTTGAGGCTTTCAATGTTCAGTTGTCTGCGCGTGAAGGCGTTGGTCACTTGGTTGAGCACGCCCGCCAGGTTTTCAGAGAAGATGATGAGCGTGTAGAGTGTCTTGCCTTTTTCTGCGTCATTTTCCTCTGTGGATATGTTGGGGGATGTGTTGTTATCTTGACTCATGAGATGGTGTTCGGATTGTTTCTTGCAAGAGGGAATCGGTTTCAAACTCCCTCAAAATTGCTCAAGTTACTTGTTTAAGTGATGGTGGTCAAAAATTATTCTTATATTCTGACCATCTACCTACCATTACTAAATCGTGAGAAGCATGTCGTCGACATCGTGTCCGGGGCAGCACATCGGCAAAACGTTGTCTTCCTCCATGACCGCAACCTGCAAGAGGAAGGGGCCAGGGGTGGCCAGCATCTCGATGATGGCCGATTCGAGGTCGGCGCGTTCAGTGACGGTGCGTACGGGGATGTCGTATGCTTCCGCAATCTTCTCGTAGTTGGGGTTCATCATGGGGGTGAACGAATAGCGATGGCGGAAGAACAGGGCTTGCCATTGGCGCACGTTGCCCAGATAATTATTGTTGAGCAGAATGATTTTCACGGGCGTGCGCTGCTCCATGATGGTGCCAAACTCTTCGATGGTCATTTGCAAACCGCCGTCTCCAATGAAAAGACAAACGGTGCGGTCTGGGGCGCCGAAGGTGGCTCCGATGGCGGCGGGAAGTCCAAACCCCATCGTTCCCATTCCGCCAGAGGTGACAACACTGCGGCCTTGAGAGAACTTGAAATAGCGTGCTGAAAACATCTGGTTCTGACCGACGTCGGTCACCATGATGGCCTTGTTTTGCGTGATTTCTGTGACGTTGCGAATCACCTCCGCCATGCGCAGCGGACCGTCTTCTGGGTGGGTTTGCGGCTGAATGACAAGGCGCTCCTCTTCTTTGTCGTAAGGACGGAAGCTCTCGCGCCAGTCTTTGTGTTCCCGTTTCTCCAGCAGGACCGTCACTTCGCGTAGCGTCTCTTTGCAGTTGCCAAGCACCGCCACGTCGACCTGCACGTTTTTGTTGATTTCAGAGGGGTCGATGTCGAAATGAATTTTCTTGGCTTGCTGAGCGTAGGTGGAGAGTTTGCCAGTGATGCGGTCGTCGAAACGCATGCCGACGGCGATGAGCAAATCACATTTCTGCGTGTTTTTGTTCGCTCCCAAACTGCCGTGCATGCCGAGCATGCCCACGTTGAGCGGATGGCAGGAGGGCAGAGCCGAAAGACCGAGGAGCGTGCATCCGGCAGGTGCTCCTGCTTTTTCGATGAAGGTCCGCAGTTCTTCGCGTGCGTCGCCCAGTTCAACGCCCTGTCCGACAAGCACCAGTGGGCGCTCGGCCTCGTTGATCAGTTTGGCGGCTTCTTCAATGCTGGCGCGGCTGGTGGCAGGCACAGGCACATAGCTGCGTATGTAGTCAACTTTCGCCGGCATGTATGTCGCCTTTTCCGTTTGTGCGCTTTTCGTGAAGTCGAGCACCACGGGGCCCGGACGGCCGCTACGTGCGATGTAGAATGCGCGGCTCACGGCCCAGGCCACGTCTTTGGCGGAGCGTATCTGGTAGGTCCATTTGCAGATGGGTTGCATCACGTCGACCACATCGCATTCCTGGAAGGCGTCAGAGCCGAGCATTTGTGCGGCAACCTGACCTGTGATGACAACAATCGGCGTGCTGTCCATCATGGCGTCGGCCACGCCGGTGACCGTGTTGGTGGCTCCCGGACCGCTCGTGACCAGGCATACGCCAACTTCACCGCTGACACGCGCAAAGCCTTCAGCGGCGTGGGTGGCGGCTTGTTCGTGACGCACGAGAATGTGGTTGAGGCTGTCGCGGTAGTCATAGAGTGCATCATACACAGGCATGATGGCGCCTCCGGGATAGCCGAAAAGCGTTTTCACCCCTTCGTCAACGAGCGAGCGCATCAATATTTCTGCTCCCGTTATGGGAGTTTCTGATTGTGGACTATTTATTGGTGTAGGCATGAATAATATTCTTTTTGAGTGAGGAGTTTTTTTAGAATCCGTGTTTCTGTCTGGTGGGCAGGAGAGGATTCTTTCTGCCTCTGCGGGGCAAAAAATCAGATGATTCGTATGCCGCCTTTGTCGGCGCTCGAAACCATCGAGGCGTAGGCCCGCAGCGATTTAGGCACTTCGCGCTTTCTCAGCAGCGGTCTCATCGGGCGTGCTGAGAGCTGTTCGTCGGTCAGCCGCACATTGATGGTGCGCGACGGTATGTCGATTTCGATGATGTCGCCGTCAACGATTTTCCCGATGTTGCCGCCGGCAGCAGCCTCTGGCGAAATGTGGCCGATGCTCAGTCCCGATGTTCCGCCAGAGAAGCGTCCGTCCGTGATCAGTGCGCAGGCTTTTCCCAGGTGTCGGCTTTTGATGTAGGAAGTGGGGTAGAGCATTTCTTGCATGCCCGGGCCACCTTTCGGTCCTTCATGGGTGATGACCACCACGTCGCCGGCAACGACCTTTCCGCCCAAGATGCCTTCACAGGCAGCCTCCTGAGAGTCGAACACTTTGGCTGGGCCTTCAAAATGGTTGAGCGAAGCATCAACGCCTGCCGTTTTCACAACACAGCCGTCTTGCGCGATGTTGCCAAAGAGCACAGCCAGTCCGCCGTCTTTCGAGTAGGCATGAGCAAGGTCGTGAATGCAGCCCTCAGCGCGGTCAGTGTCGAGCGTTTCCCATTTTGTGTCTTGTGCGCCCATTTGTGTGCAGAAGCGTCCCGCTGGAGCACTGTGGTAAATGCGGTCGGCATCGGGGTCAATTTCGTTGCCCGTGATGTCATATTTCTTGACATCCTCTCCCAGTGTTTGTCCGTTGACGCGGATGGCAGAGAGGTTCAGCAGGTCCCCCTTGGCCAGTTCTCCCAAAATGCCCATAACGCCACCGGCGCGGTTGCATTCTTGGATGGAGAAGCGCTGCGTGTTTGGCGAGAGCTTGCACAGACAGGGCACTTTGCGGCTCAGCGCGTCGATGTCGGCCATTTTGAAGTCAACGCCGGCTTCGTTGGCCACGGCCAGAAGGTGGAGCACCGTATTGGTGGAACCGCCCATCGCGATGTCGAGCGTCATGGCGTTGAGGAAAGCCTGGCGCGTGGCGATGCTACGGGGCAACACACTTTCGTCGCCGTCTTCATAATATTTATAAGCGTTTCCAACAATCAGTTTGGCAGCGTCTTCAAAGAGGCGCCGGCGGTTGGCGTGCGTGGCAAGGATTGTGCCGTTGCCAGGCAGTGAGAGTCCGAGCGCTTCGGTGAGGCAGTTCATGGAATTGGCCGTGAACATGCCAGAGCATGAGCCGCAGCCTGGACAGGCTCGGTTTTCAATCTCAGCCAGTTCTTCATCGCTGACAGAGGTGTCGGCGCCTTTCACCATAGCGGTGATGAGGTCAACGTTTTCTCCCTTCCATTTCCCAGCTTCCATGGGGCCGCCGCTGACGAAGACTGTCGGGATGTTCAGTCGCATGGCGGCCATCAGCATGCCCGGGGTGATTTTGTCGCAGTTGGAAATGCAGACCAAGGCATCGGCCTTGTGCGCGTTGACCATGTATTCAACTGAATCTGCAATGAGGTCGCGCGAGGGGAGGGAATAGAGCATTCCGTCGTGTCCCATGGCGATGCCGTCGTCGATGGCGATGGTGTTAAACTCGGCGGCGTAGCAGCCGAGTTTTTCAATTTCGTGTTTCACCAGTTGGCCCACTTCGTGCAGATGCGTGTGTCCAGGAACAAATTGGGTGAACGAGTTGGCAATGGCAATGATGGGCTTGCCAAACATCTCGCGCTTCATGCCGTTGGCCACCCAGAGGGCGCGCGCACCGGCCATTCTTCTGCCTTCAGTGCTGAAGGCGCTTCTCAACGTATGTTTCATGATTCTGTCAGGGTCCTTTCTTTTTGGGGCGTTCAAGGGGGAAGTCGATTGAAAATCTGTGTAGCCTTTGGCGTGGTTCTGTCGGATGCAATTTATCACGCCGTGGCTGAAGGAACGCCCGTTGATGGAACTTTAATTCTTTTGGGCCATTACTTACGGTATGCCTTAAAATGGAGGCCTTGAATTGCAAATGTATATATTATTTCGGTAATGGCAAATAAAAAGATAGGGAAATGTTCGTTTTCTGTCTTTTTGATATTAGATAACGTGCGCTCGTCTAATAAGCGCCTTGGATTGCTAAGTTGTCTTTACAAAAAAATGGCAGGAAATATCAGTTTGAAACTTTGGCGTGAAATAATAGTCTGGGAAAACAAAAAAAAGACAGGAGGCAAAACAACTTGTCGTGTTGTCTTGCCTCCTGTTTCCTGTCTTTCACCATTAATTTTATGGTGTAACGGGTTGTGGGTTTTCTTTTTTCTTGATTGGTATTTCTCGCGGACGCACAACGGTGGTGGTGTCTTCTTCAACCTCCTCCGTTGTCACCTCTTCGCCAGCACTTCCGCCATTGTCTTCCGGCATCGGCATGTATCCGCTGGTTTGCTTGATGTGGAACTCCGTCATGCTTTCGTTCGAGCGGAACCAGTTGCCCTTGATGTCGCGGTCGGGAGTTATGAGGTGGGTGAAGACGTCGGAAAAGATTTCGTGCCGTCCCATGTCCCAGTAGAGTTTCTGGGTGCTAACCGTGATGCCTTTCTCCATGTTTTTGATAAAGACCCGTCCGCGCAGCTCCCAGAGGTTCTGGTCGTAGCAGAAAGCCGTGTCGGCTGTCATGTATAGGTCCACGTGGAAGTTGTTGTCGTAGCGTTCCAAGAATAAGCCCTTTCGAAATTCCTGGCGGGCGGGTTTCGTCTTGTCGAAAACGCGCCATTCTTCTGCAATCACTTTGTAGCGCATCACGCCAGAATCGGAGATGACCTTCGATACACCATAGGTCTCCATCACGGCCATAGAGTCGCGGTTGTGGATGGCCGAGCCAGTTGGCGGGGCATCGTTTCCGCAGCTGCCAAGGGCAGAGACAGAGATTGAAAGGATGGCCAGCGGGAAGGCCAGTTGAAGCAGGTGTCGTATCATGTTAAGGTGTGTTCTCTTTAGGGTGGGTCTAATCTTAAAAATCAGAATTTAGGTAGTCTGTATTTTTTATATTCTTGACCACTTGATTAGCTCCGCTTTTTATTCAACCTTCCACTTCATGAACCAGCGTTCGTTGAAGGTCAGGCCGATGCTGAAGCGCAGATAGTTTTCTGTTACCATGCCGGAGAATTGCGGTTTTACGCGCTCGTATTGCACGGCGAGGTTGAGGATGGAGCGGTTGTTTCTGTTGTTGATGATGGGGAGGCCGACACCGGCGCTGACGAGATAGTCCTTAGGGCCTTTTTGGCCGTTGGCCATGATGTATGGCGTGGTGTAGGAGAAGCCGAGGCGATAGCGAACGCGGTCGCGCCAGTGAAGTCCTTCGGGGTCGCCGATGTATTCCGCGCCGACCGTCACCTTGTGCATATCGGTGAAGTTGCCCTTGGCCGGCGTATAGTTCATGGCGGTGGTGGCCGTCTGGATTAGCGATGGGCTTTTCACTTTGCTCCATTGCTGCCAGTTGTAGTCGACACCTACGCGCAGGCTCTTCTTGTAGGCCCATGTGAGACCAGCGCCGAAGCTATGTGGCAGGGCGAAGGCGTTGCGGGCCACGATGGTGTCGCCGAGCGTTGCTTTGTTTTCAATCTTCTGGTCGTAGTAAACGGCGTTGGAATTGATGTTGTGTCCCAATCCGTAGGTCAGACCAAACACGAGGCTGTTGTTTTTGTTGATGTCGTGCATCAGCTGCAGACCAGCTTCCAATTTGTAGGTGCGCAAGTCGGCCGTGTATTGGCGGCGGCGTGAAGCGATGCTGCTTTCGCTGAAAGAGGCCAGCACCGTGTTGGTGACATCGCCCCAGACGTAACCGCCGTTGACACCGAAGGAGATAGGCTTGAACGGACGCCAGCCCACGCCGAGGTAAACCTCATGCAGACCGCCGTCGCCACTGAACGTGTTGGTGCGTGTGATGTCGGGGTTCTCCGTCATGGGTTTGCTATCGCTCAGGTTGTAGCCGATGGTGCTGAAGGGCATCAGACCAAGCGACACGCCGAGGTTGCGCGAAGCGCGGAAACCCATTGCTAGATAGTCGTATGAGGAGTTGTGGGCGTTGATTTTCGTTCCGTTTTGCTCGAGGTTGGCATTTTGCATCGAGAAGCCGATGTCGAAAATGAAACTCATGGAGTCGATGGCGGAATACGACGCTGGGTTTTTCACGTTGAGCTCTTTGCCGTTGCGCATGGCTGTTGAGAGTCCAGCCATACCCTTGTTGAATCCTTGGGCGCGGTCGCTCAGGATGCCGAAGCCGTAGCGCGAATAGGGAGAGTTACTGCCGTTGGTTTGCGCCACGACGGCCGACGGAGCGCCTACCAAAATGGCTGCAGCGATGGCAACACTCTGCCAGTTGCGGCGAAAGCTGCCTGTCTTCTTATCTGTTCCTTTTTTCAGGATGTTCATGTCGTATGTATCTATTAATGGGTGGGGATTCAGAAAAGCGTTTGAAAAGGAAAGTCTGATTTCCTGTTTTGTTTTTGAATGCCACTGTTGGTGTGGATGTAAAGTTCTAACTTCGGGGCTGGTTTCAGCGTATATAATTTAGCAAGAGCTTGTTTAATCCGCGTGCCACAAGATGGCTGTCGGTCAGGATGTTTTTTCGCAGTGCATCGCTGAAAGTGAAGCGGTCGCCTCCTGTGAGGAAAATGCGTAAGTCGGGGTGTCTTTTTTGCCAATGGCGGATGCAGCCTTGCAGTTCATATCCGATGCCGCGTACCACACCGGCTCTGATGGCTGTTTCGGTGTCGTGGCCGATGTCGGGGGTGTCTCCGTCGGCTTCAATCCGTGGCAGGCGGGCGGTGCAGTTGTGCAGCGCTTCCAGTCGCATTTCAACGCCAGGCGAAATGTTTCCTCCGAGGTAGTTTCCTGCGGCATCAACAAAATCATAGGTGATGCACGTGCCGGCATCAACGACCAGCAGGTCTGTTTGAGGTTTCAGCGTTACAGCGCCAACAACGGCTGCCAGTCGGTCGGCTCCGAGTGTCTCCGGCGTGCGGTAGGCCACGGTGACCGGTGCGGGGGTGGTTCCCTTCACTTCGAGTACGGGGTAGGGGAGTTGCTTGAGCGCTTCCACGAGCAGGGGATTTTCTGCGGCAACGGAGCAGAATGCCAATCCTTCGGCTTTCTTCTCCTTCACCACGTTGAGCAGATGTTCGGCGTCTGTATTCTCGAATTTCTCCTCTCGCACGAAAGTCTCCCCGTCAAACAGGGCAATCTTGGTGCGGGTATTTCCTATGTCTATCGTTAGATTCATGAATTTCAGATGGTTTGTTCTCCGCATTTACATTTTATTTCAATGGCGTAATGAACAAATGCGCTGCAAAGTTAGTACATGGTGGGCGAAGTGCAAAGTAAAAAACATTTTTTGTGTCACATGGAAGGGGTGTAATGCTGAAAAAATCGTTTCTGCAAGTTGTCGGCGTTGGGAGATTGGGGGTTAGGCTGCGCTAAGTAGTGGTAAATGGTTAACTTAATCTTTCGCCATTACTAAATCTGTGTTGGGGGGAATTACGAATCTCCGAAAGAAATCATACAGAACAAAAAAAGTCCGCCACATTGTTTGCGGCGGACTTTCTATTAGGAGTGTATGTTGAAATGTTCTTGGCTATCTTTAGAACTTGTAGCGCTTATCAACAATCTTGGTCTTGTTGATCATGGCATCGAAGATGTTGCCCTGCTGACCGAAGATGCGGCTGAGAGTGGCGCGTGAGGAAGCCATCATGGCAGAAGCGGCGTTGAATGTGCCGTTGACAGTCTTGTCGTTAACCTGAGCAAAGAAGATGCCCAATGAGCCCTTCACGGCCCCAGTGAACTTGCCCTTGGCAGTGCGTTCGATGGCACCTGTCAAAGCAGGTTCGAAGCTGCTCATCTGAGCCAATGCGATAGAAGGCTGCGTGTTGATGTCAACGCCCTTGGTTGCTTTTGCAGCGGCGATGGAGTTGACGTTTTTCAGTTTGGCCATGATGATTTCGGCCTTCTTGTCCTGCATCACGAGCTGGCGGAGTTGGGCTTTCACGTTGGCGTTGTCCCAAGCGAGATAGTCGCCGTCGTTGATGGCTGAAACGGCAATGACGAGCAATTGGTCGCTGTTTTTGCCGCATTCGAAGTCGCGAGAAACTTCACCAGCCTTGGCTTCGTCGAATGCCCACATGAATGCTTGCTTGGCACCTTCACCGCCAATGCTGTAACGGATGTTCATGGCTTCGGTGGTGCTGACGCTTGCGCGGTCAATCATGGTGTAGCCAGCCTTGGCGGCGTTCTTTTCGAGAGATTCAATCGTTGTGTTCTTGGCCAAGAACTCGTTGAGGGCGCGACGCTTCTCATTGTAAGTCTCGGTAGAGAACTTGATTGGATATTTCACAACGGCAATGTTGTACTTGGCAGAAGGAGCCTTTGTGCTGAGCACGGAGGTCACTACGTAAACAGGCTGTCCTTGCTGATCGCTGACCGTGTAGTAGGCGATGGTGCCAGCAGACATCTGGCAGATGTCGGTGTAGGCGCTCTTAGTGGTGTCGCCCTTGGCAGAAGCTTCTACGTAATACTTGGTGGCGTTCCAGGTGGTGTCGCCCTTCAGACCGTATTTCTCAACAGCGGCTTTAAACGTGGCATCCTTGGCCAATTCGCTGAGTGACTTGCCACCCTTGGCAGCAGCAACGAGCTGATCAGCGATTTTCTTGTCGCCAACGGCGAGCTGGCAAATCTGCATAGAGTCGGGAGTGGTTTTCACGCCGACGAGTTTGAAGGTTGAAACATACTGAACGCCATTGCGGTCCTTAGGTTCAATCTTCGTCTTTGACGTTGCGCCGACAGAGAGAGAGTCGATGGCTTCAACCACGTCGTTCATGTTGCTCTGTGTGTAAACGTCTTTCGGCAAGAAAGCGTTGTTGTATGGAACGTCGCTCTTTGCGCCGCGCATGATGCCTTCAACAGCTTCGCCAGTTGACACCTTGCGGAGCGTGTCTTCGAGGCTTTCCACCTGAGCTACGATGTTGGCCTGGTCTTTCGGGCTGGCAACAACCGTTACGTTGATCAGTTTCAGGTCGCGTGTTTCGCCGTGGAGACGATAGAGTTCTTTGCAAGCTTCATACTTAGCCTTCAAGTCGTCGTCAGAAATCTTGACTTCGTTGTCTGCAATGGCAGAGTAAGGCATGCTGGCGATTTCGAGGTTGCAGTTGGTGTTGTTTTCCTCGAAGTCCATCTTTGCAGAAATCGGGTTGGAGATGGCGCCCTGGGCGATGAGTCCCATATATTTCTGTGCGAGCAATTCCGTTGGAATCTGGCTTTCGCAGTAGAGGCAAGCCTGCTTGATGTTGGCCAACATTTCGGCCGATTGCGGGTCTTGCTTCTGGAGTTGTGCCATCTGCTGGTCGGCCTGCTTCATGAATTGCTTGTAGGCTTCGATGGAAGGCTGTCCCATATAGCGTGCCATGAGGAGCATGATGCGCTGTGCGTAGCTGACCTGGTTGAAGTTGGCCTGTCCGTATTGCATCATCTGTGCGAGTTGCTGCAACTCTTGCGGAGTAATGCTTGCCAAGGCGTTTTGGATGTCTTCCTTGGTGACGATGAGGCCGAGCTTGTCGGCTTCCTTAGCCAAAATCTGGTTTTGGAGGAACTTGTTCCACACCTGCTGGCGGATTTGTTCTTTGGCGTCGTCGCTCAAGTTGTCCAAGAGCAAAGACTGCACGTTTTCTTCATCGCGCACTTGTGCTTCATAGTTTTCATACGTCAGCTCTTGGCCGTTCACTTCTGCTTCCACGTTAGGGCGTGAGCAAGAGTTAAGGTCGGTGAGCGTAACAATGAAAAGCAAAAGGGCACCACCGATGACTGACATCAGCAACGCCGGTTTGTTTCTAAGTGTTTGTAATGCTGCCATTTGTTTTTAGTATATTATTTTTATTTGTTTGTTTTCTGCAGGATGATTGCGTATGGCCGATAGACACCAACTGGCTACTTGACAATACAGCACGCAAAGTTATAAAAAAAGAGGAGATAAGGCATTCTTTTTGCTAAAAATATTCGGCTTGTATGGCTTTTCTGAGGAGGAAAGAGGTGGTTTTTGGGGTGATAGCACTCCTATTAATATATGGTTTCTGTGTTTGTACATGAAAAAGGCGGGCTTCTCCGCATTGGAAAAGCCCGCCTTTCATTTGTGTGCGTGTTGTATTAGAAGTTGTAGATCAAGCCAAATTTGAGGTTGCTGGTCTTGAAGTCAAAGCCAAAGCCCTTTTCGCCGTAAACGGATGGGATTGCGTCTTCAACGAAGTCGTCAAGGTCACCAATTCCAGTTACTTTTACATCATCGTTGTCACGATAGCCCAAGAAGCCCATAGAAGCGATGAAGTCAACCTTCTTGCTCAAGCTAACCTTCACGCCCGGCTTGATGCCAATCTGCCACTGGTTGAATGAGTCGCTCTTCCAGTCGCGATATTTAGCCTTGGCTGTTGCAAAGCCGAAGCCGCCATCGAGGAAGAATGAAACAGGACCTGCTTTTGCTACAGTGTAGCGAACGTATGGGTCAACTTCAAAGCCGTTGAGTTTAAGGCCTTCATAATATTCGTGTGCGAAGCCAATGCTGAGGCCGAGTTCCCACTGGTTGCTGAGTTTATAGCCTAACTCAGGAGCGAGATTGAAGCTTGTGTGGTTGGCATCTGTGTTACGCCAAAGACCAACTTGACCACCAACGTAAACTTGTGCGCTTGCAGCGAGGCTGCATACAGCAACGATCAGAGATAAGAATAACTTTTTCATACTTGTGTGTGTTTATGAGTTAAACGTATGTTGTTACTGGCTGCAAATTTATATTTTTTGAGATAGCAAACCATAGCTGAGCGGAGAAAAATAGGGGGAATCGGAGTTTTAGGACAATTAAAAGGAAACTAATGTGAGCTTTATAGTTTCCTTTGGTTGTTAATCGCCCCTTGAACTCCGATTATCCTTCATGTTGGGGAGTCTCCGTGAGCTGTTGCATTATGTTGAGCGCCTGATGCACAGATTTAATGTCGCGCACCGTCATTCGGCGCTTGCCTTTTTGCTCGTCGAGTTTGCATCGGCGGAAATTGGTGGTGGCGTAGTTGATGATGCGTCCGAAAGTTTCGCTTCTGTAGAACGGGCTGTCGGTGTTGCTCACGAAATAAAGCATCATGCGTCCGCTTTTCAGCGTGATGCGCTCCGCTCCAGCGCGGCGTCCGAGGCGTCGAAGAGGGGCGATGAGTAGCAGTTCTTCACCCTCAGGCGGCAGCGGTCCGAAACGGTCTTCCATGCGGCGCCGGAAGGCCGCCAACTGTTCGTCGGTGTTCAGCGCGTCAAGTTCGCGATAAAGCAGCATGCGTTCGCTGCTTCCTGGCACGTAGTCCTCGGGAAAATAAGCCTTGAGGTCACACTCCACGCTGCAATCGTCAACAAACACATCGCCAGAGAGTTGCGCCCCTGCTTTGAGCTCGTCGGCATAGAGGTCGGCAAACTCGTCGTTCTTCAGTTCGGTGACCGCTTCCGAGAGAATCTTCTGGTAAGTTTCATATCCCAGGTCGGCAATAAATCCGCTCTGTTCCGCTCCCAGCAGATTGCCAGCTCCGCGGATGTCGAGGTCCTGCATGGCGATGTGTATGCCCGAGCCGAGGTCGCTGAAATTCTCAATGGCTTGGAGGCGTCGGCGTGCATCGTCTTTCAGGAGCGCCAATGGGGGAGCGAGGAGATAGCAGAAAGCTTTTCGGTTGCTTCGGCCCACGCGTCCTCTCATCTGGTGGAGGTCGGAGAGTCCGAAATGATGGGCCGCGTCGACAATGATGGTGTTGGCGTTGGGGACATCAATGCCGTTTTCAACGATGGTGGTGGAGATGAGCACATCGTAGTCGTAATTGACAAAACCCAGGATGATTTTCTCCAGTTCCGCTGGCGGCATCTGTCCGTGGCCAACAGCCACGCGGGCATCAGGCACATATTTCGTCACGAGGTGGGCCAGGTTGGGAAGTGCCGATATGCGGTTGGTCACGATATAGACCTGTCCGTTTCGGCTCATTTCGAAATTGACGGCGTCGGCAATGATTTCGTGGCTGAAAGTGTGCACCTCCGTTTGAATAGGCCGGCGGTTGGGCGGCGGTGTCTGCATCACCGAGAAGTCGCGAGCCCCCATCAGAGAAAACTGCAGCGTGCGCGGAATCGGCGTTGCCGACATGGTGAGCGTGTCGATGTTCACTTTCAGTTGTCGCAGTTTTTCCTTCACGCTCACGCCGAATTTCTGTTCCTCGTCGATGATGAGCAGTCCGAGGTCGTGCCATTTAACGGTCTTTCCAATCAGCTTGTGCGTGCCGATGATGATATTGATTTTTCCCTCTTCAAGGTCCTTGAGGATGGCCTTCGTTTGCTGCGTCGTTCGTGCGCGGCTCAGATAGTCGACCCTCACGGGGAAATCTTTGAGGCGCGAGGCAAACGTGTTGTAGTGTTGCAGGGCAAGCACCGTTGTTGGCACAAGCACCGCCACCTGTTTGTTGTCGGCAGCCGCCTTCATGGCCGCACGCACGGCAATCTCCGTTTTTCCGAAGCCCACGTCGCCACACACCAGGCGGTCCATTGGGCGGCTGCCCTCCATGTCAGCCTTGACTTCCTGCGTGACGCGCAACTGGTCGGGCGTGTCCTCATAGGCAAATCCCGCCTCCAGTTCGTGTTGCATAAAACTGTCGTGGCTGAAGGCAAAACCCTTCTCTTCGCGTCGACGGGAATAGAGCTTGATGAGGTCGCGGGCAATGTCCTTGATTTTCTTTTTGGTTCGCTCCTTGAGTTTGTCCCAGGCCCCCGTTCCGAGACGGCTCAGATGTGGCGGTTCGCCCTCCTTGCCTTTGTATTTCGACACCTTGTGGAGCGAATGGATGGAGACGAACACCACGTCATCGTTTTGATACGTGAGTTTGATCATCTCCTGCATCGAACCGTCGGCACCCGCCACGCGCACCAGTCCGGCAAAGCGTCCCACTCCGTGGTCGATGTGTACAACATAATCGCCAGGTTCAAATTGCATCAGTTCTTTCAGCGTAAGCGCCATCTTGGCGTCGCGTGCATGGTCGGAGCGTAGGTTGTATTTATGGAAACGGTCGAAAATCTGGTGGTCGGTGAAGCAGGAAATCTTCAGGTCGTCGTCCGTAAATCCCTCGTGGATGGTGCGTTCAACGGCTGTGAAGTCCTTCACCTCGTTGCCCTCCTCGCGTCCCGCCATTTCCGTCAGGATATTTTGCAGACGGTCGGTTTGTTTCAGGCTGTCGGCCAATACGAAGAGGCGATTGCCGGCAGCTTTCAAGTTGCGCATGGAAGAGCGCACCAGTTCGAAATTCTTGTGAAACAGCGGTTGCGCCGTGATGTTGAAATGCAGGGTGGCCTGCGGTGTCCCCATCGGTTTGCTGCCGATTTCAATGCGCTGCAGTTTCGCCAGTTCGCGCACCACGTCGTCGCCTTTCGTGAGCATAAACTCGCGCGAGAGCCTTTCGTGGATTTCCGCCGCCTCCATTTCCGACGTCGCCTCCTGTTCCTGCAGGGCCTGGCGCGAGAAGCCTTCATCGTAGATTTTGTTGATGGCATCGCGTGTGAAACCGAGGTCGCGCACCACCAGGACGGTCTCTGCAGGAAGACACTCCGTGAAAGGCACGAGCGCCGAAGCTCCCTCTTCCACATCCGGCACCACCGTCACTTCCGTTTTCCTTTCTTTCGATAGCTGTGTCTGCACTTCAAACGTGCGGATGCTGTCGATGTCGTCGCCGAAGAAGTCGATGCGGAACGGCATTTCCGAGGAAAAGGAGTAGACATCGAGAATGCTACCGCGCACGGCAAATTCGCCCGGCTCATAAACATAGTCGCAGCGGCGAAACCCCATGTCGAGGAGGCGGCGGGTGAGTTCCGCGAGATCGTGGGCCTCACCTTCAGCAAGGGCAATCATCCCCGAACGGTAGTCCTGCACAGAAGCCACGCGCTCAGAGAGGGCGGCGGGATGCGTCACGATGTAGCAGGCATTTCCGCGTGAGAGGCGTCCTAACACCTCCGTGCGTAAAATCTCGTTGGCCGCATCGCGCTGTGCGTATTTCACGGCGCGGCGGAAGGTGGAGGGATAGAACAACACGCGTTCGTCTCCCATCATCTGCACCAAATCGTGGTAGAAATAGCCCGCCTCTTCCTCGTCGTTCAAAACAAAGAGGAAGGGACGTTTCAGCGGCGCCTTGCAGGTCAAGGCGGCAAATATCATCGGTGTGGCTGAGGCGCGGAGCCCTTCAATGTAGGTCTCTGCAATTTTTCCGTCTTTGGTCAGTTTCGCCAAAGCCGCCACCTGTGGATGGGCCGCAAAAAGCGGCAGAAGTTCGTCGAGTTTCATAAACGTGATGTGGATATGTGGAACCGCCCCTTTGCCAGAATACTTCCGTCGTTGGGCTTTCCGCAGTGCAAAGTTATGAATTGTTTTCTCCATTACAAAATCTCTCGTGCTTATCCTTTTCCGCACCAGTAAAAATGAAAGTGTAGATGTTATAAAGCCGAATAAAGTATTACGACATTAGAAATGTGCTACCGAGAGTATTGCGCGTGTCCGAAAAATTGTCTACTTTTACCGACAAGTGGAAGAATCGTATGACTCTTTGTATGCCTGAAACTTTTTTTGTTTGGGTTTTAAGGGCTTCCACCTCTATTGTTAAAACGCTTTTGATAATCTGAAAAAAATAATTATAGACATGAGTGAAATTCTGTTTCTTGGCGGCTTCATCATCTTCATCGTTGCCATTTTGATTTTAGATATGCTCGTCATCGACCGCAAGGCACACGTGGTGTCTGTCAAGGAAGCTGGTTCGTGGACGGCCGTTTGGATTGTGCTTGCCTTGGCCTTTTCCGTTTTCCTCTGGTTTCACGGCGACATGGTACACGGCATAGAAAACATGCAAGACCTGCAGGCCGTGGCTTCCCGTTATGCTGCCCATTTGAAGCTCGACCCCAACGATTTCGAGGCGAGTCTGCAGCAATACCGCCATTACATGACCATCTCATACATCTCTGGTTATCTGATTGAGAAGACCCTCTCGGTTGACAACCTTTTTGTGATGATGATGATATTCACGTCCTTCGGTGTGGGGAAAAATGAATACCAGCATGTGCTCAACTGGGGCATCCTCGGTGCCATCGTTCTCCGTTTCATTTTCATCTTCCTCGGTGCTGCCATCATCAGTCGCTTCGACTGGGTGTTGCTGCTCTTCGGCGCACTCCTTATATATAGTGGTGTGAAGATGTATGTCAACCGCAACAAAAAGGAGGAAATCAACGTGGAGAAACATCCGCTGGTGCGTTTCCTCACAAAGACAGGGCGTATGCATCCGAAATTTGAGGGCGACAAATTCTTCATCCGCCAAACTGCCGTTGCCACAGATTCTGCCAGCGCCGCATCGTCCAACACCCTTTTGCGCAAGGGCAAATGGCTTCTCACCCCGCTCTTTGTCACCGTCCTGGTCATTGAGTTCAGCGATTTGATATTTGCCTTCGACAGCATCCCGGCGGTCTTCTCCGTTTCGCTCGACCCCTACGTCGTGTTCTTTTCCAACATCTTCGCCATCCTCGGTTTGCGTGCCATGTTCTTTTTGCTCGCAGCCATTGCCGACAAGTTCCGCCATTTGAAGACGGGCGTTTGCGTTTTGCTGATATTTATCGGCGCGAAGATGCTCGTTCATAAATACGTTGAAATCGACGCTGTCGTCTCCCTGCTCATCATTGTGGCTGTCTTGGCCGTCAGCATCGGTGCGTCGCTGCTGATACCGCAGAAAGAAAACGGCTCCGCAGAGAGACAGTGATTCGTTGTACTTGCCTTATGGTTTCATCCCTTTCGCAAGTTTACCGAATCCCTTATAAAGTGGTCTGCCTTCGGCCGAAGGTAATGCTACTCGCGGCCGCAGGTAGCTCGACTCGCGGCCGAAGGTAGCACGACTCGCGGCCGCAGGTAGATGACCAAGTTAGGTCCCCAGAAGACAAAAAATCCCACCCGCTTTGAAGCAGGTGGGATTTTTTTGTCTTCTGGGTTGTTTAGAAAAGTGGGGTTTAGGACACCCCTTTGTCTGTTTATATTTCCGTTCTTCCTTTGCCGAAGTCTCCCGACAAGGGGCGGCAGGTCAGAGAAAGAGTAGAGCCAAGCGGTAGGCCACGAAAGCCATGACGTAGGCAACGGCAGTGGTGTAGGCCGCTGTGAAGATGGCGTATTTCCATCGTCCGCTTTCAGAGCGTATGGCGGCAATGGTTGCCATGCAGGGGAAATAGAGCAGAGCAAACACCAGATAGCTCAAGGCGGCGGCTGGCGTGGTGCCCGATTCGCGGATGGCTGCTGAGAGACTGGAGTCGGACGTGTTGCCGTCGGCATCTTCAGGAGCGTTGTAGAGCACGCCGAGCGTGCTGACCATCAGTTCTTTGGCTCCGACACCAGAGAGAATGCCGACCCCCATGCGCCAGTCATAGCCCAGCGGTTTCACGATGGGAGAGATGGCGTGGCCAAACTGGCCGAGATACGATTGCTCCTGTTGTTGTGCCTTTGAGAGCTGGCTGTCTCCCATCGGGAAGTAACCCAAGGCCCAGACAACGATGCTCGCCACGAGAATGATGCCTCCCATCTTGCGCAGATATTGGCGGCCCTTCTCCCATGTGTGGTTCAACACGCCACGCATGACTGGGCGGCGGTAGGGCGGCATTTCCATGACGAAATGGCTCTCCTCTGTGCGGTGGAAGAAATGGGTAAGCGTGCCTGCGGCGGCGAAGGCCACCAGAATGCCCAAAGCGTAGAGACAAAGCATCACGAGAGCGGCATGTTCAGGGAAGAAGGCTCCGGAGAGCACCGTGTAGACCGGAAGGCGGGCGGAGCACGACATGAATGGCAGTGTCATCATGGTGATGAGGCGGCTTTTGCGGCTGTCGATGGTGCGCGTGGCCATCACGGCGGGCACGTTGCAGCCAAAGCCCATCAGCATCGGAATGAAGGATTTGCCGTGGAGCCCGACACGGCGGAGCAATGGGTCGGCCAAGACGGCTGTGCGGGCCAGATAGCCTGAGTCTTCGAGGATGGAAATGAAGAAATAGAGAATCAGAATGTTGGGGAGGAACACGATGACCGAACCGACACCGCCCAAAACACCATCAATGAGCAGACTATGGATGATGCCGTTGGGAGAATTGGCGCTGGCCACGTCGGTGAGCCAGTCAATGCCCGCTTGCATCCAGTCCATAGGGTAGGTGCCGAGCTGGAAGGTGGCGTAGAAGATGAGCCCCATGATCACGAAGAACAGCAGATAGGCCAGCGGTGTGCGCACAAACCATTTGTCGGCCAACGTGGTGATGGCGGAGGCGCGGCCCTCGTGTAGTTCGTAGATGTCGTCGAGCACGTGGTGGATGGCCGCGTGTGGGTCGTCGGCCAGAGCCAGTGCCGAAGGTTGCATGGGCGTTGTCTCCTTTCCTTCCTGCTCTTCCTGCGTCAGTTTTTCAACAATACCAATGGCTTTTTTCATGACGTCGGGTACGCCGCCGCCGTTGCGGGCCGTTGTTTTGATGAGCGGCATGCCCAGTCTTTCCTGCAGGGCGTGGTCGTCGAGGTGGCAACCGTTTTTCTCAAATTCATCATAGAGGTTCAGCGCCCCCACCATGGGAATGCCCAGGCGTTGCAGCTGAAGCGTGAGCAGCAGGTTGCGCTCCAGATTATTGACGTCGAGCACATTGATGATGACGTCGATTTCCCCCTTCGCCAGTTCGTTGGCCACGTAGGCCTCCTCTGGGCTGAAGGCTTTGAGCGAATAGGTGCCGGGAAGGTCGATGACGCGCACGAGATGGCTGCCAACGGTGGTCCATCCCTCAACGCTCGAAACCGTCACGCCGGCATAGTTGCCCGTTCGCTCGTGGCCGCCGCATGAGGCGTTGAAGAAAGCCGTTTTTCCGCAGTTGGGGTTGCCAATCATGGCCAGTGTGATATATTTCTCGCCGATGTGTGAGGGCGTTGAGGGGCGCGGACCGCAGCATGGACATCCCGTGCATCCTGCGTGACATTGCTCAGCTCTGACGTGTCCTTGTTCGTTGGCGTGGCAGGTGGGTGTGTCGGTCGTTTTCAGTCGTTTGCCTTCCTCCAACGCCGCCGCTTCGGTGGCGGCCGTCGGCACGAGCACCGCCTCATTGCGGCGCAGGGCAATTTTCTGTCCGAGCATGGCGTAAACGATGGGCGTTCCGAGAGGCGAGGCATAAATGCGGGTCACTTTCTGTCCGCAAACGAAGCCCATTTCCTCCATGTGTTGTTTGAACGCGCCACTGCCGCCTACGCCGCAAACGTAGGCCGTTTCGCCATTCTTGAGTTGTGATAAATTCATTGTCTTGTGTTTGGTTCTATTGGTCGTATGTGGCATACTGATGAGGGAGGAAATTTCTCTCCGATTGTTTGCCATTACTTAGTGGTGTGTTGAGTGCGCCATGAGATGGCACATGGTCATCTTGCTGTTTACTCAGAACACGGTTTAAGCCTACGAAGTTATAGAATTTCAAGTTGTCTGCAAATACCTACATGTGGTGATATATGTGGTGTTTGGATTGTCGGTGCTCACAATATGTGGTGAGCGCTGGGCCTTGAGAGGCAGGGAGAACTTGTGAATGTCCCAAAATATGGGGGTATATCCTTTCTAAAAGTCCGTCAGACAGGCCTACTTATAGATTGCGTGCGTTGCAGCGTCAAGCGTGTTGAGCATGAGCATGCAGATGGTCATCGGACCAACGCCGCCTGGGACTGGCGTAATGAAACTGCACTTCGGGGCCACATCGTCGAAGTCAACGTCGCCCGACAGGCGGAAACCGCGCGGACGGGTGGCATCTGGCACACGGGTGGTGCCCACGTCAATGACCACGGCACCAGGCTTCACCATGTCGGCCTTTAAGAAGCCGGGACGTCCGATGGCGGCAATGATGATGTCGGCCTGTAGGCATTCGTTCTTGATGTCCTTCGTGTGGCTGTGGCACACGGTGACAGTGGCATCGGCATAATTCTTTTGGAACATGAGCGAAGCCACTGGTTTGCCGACGATGTTGGAGCGGCCGATGACAACACATTTCTTGCCGCTTGTTTCAATATGATAGTGCTCCAAGAGCGTGAGGATGCCCTTCGGCGTGGCAGAGACGAAGCAGGGAAGTCCGATGGCCATGCGTCCCACGTTGATGGGATGGAAACCATCGACGTCCTTCCGATAGTCGATGGCCTCAGTGACGCGCCGTTCGTTGATGTGCTTAGGGAGCGGCAGTTGCACGATAAATCCGTCAATGTCCTCGTCCTTGTTCAGTTTGTCAACGCAGGCCAGCAATTCCTCCTCCGTCACGTCATCTTCATAGCGGATGAGTGTCGACTTGAAACCACACGATTCGCAGGCCAGCACTTTGTTTTTTACATAAGTTTCGCTTCCTCCGTCGTGTCCGACGAGGATGGCAGCCAAGTGGGGCTGTTTGAGTCCGGCCTTGACAAGCGTTTCCACCTTTTCAGCAATCTGCTTTTTGATTTCGGCCGCAGTGGCCTTTCCGTCTATGATTGTCATGATAGTTGGTATTTATATAATGGTATAAAAATAGGTAGGTGGTAAAAATATTCTATTGGTCAATGACCAGGCATCCCAAAAGCAAAGAACCAGAAGTCAGGATTTTCATGTCCTAAATTCTGGTTCCTAACAAGTTTTATCCTTATTTCATTTTCGGCATGCCTGGCATTCCGGGCATACCTCCAGGCATTTTCGGCATGTGGCTCATGAGGCGTCCCATTTTGGAGCCTGTCACCATCTTCATCATCTTGCGCGTCTGGTCAAACTGCTTGACGAGGCGGTTCACTTCCTGGATGGTCGTGCCCGAACCCTTCGCGATTCTCATCTTGCGGCTCGTGTTGAGGCATTCAGGATGCTGGCGTTCGTGGGGCGTCATGGAGAGGATGATGGCTTCGATACCCTTGAAAGCGTTGTCGTCGATTTCGACATCCTTCAAGGCTTTTCCAACGCCTGGAATCATAGATGCCAAGTCCTTCAAGTTGCCCATCTTCTTGATTTGCTGAATCTGCGCCAAGAAGTCGTTGAAGTCAAACTGGTTCTTTTGGATTTTGCGTTGCAGTTCTTTGGCTTTCTTCTCGTCAAACTGCTCCTGTGCGCGTTCAACGAGGCTCACGATGTCGCCCATGCCGAGGATACGGTCGGCCATTCGTTCGGGGTGGAACACGTCGAGCGCTTCCATCTTTTCGCCCGTACCGACAAACATGATGGGCTTGTCGACCACTGTGCGGATTGAAAGAGCGGCACCGCCGCGGGTGTCGCCGTCAAGCTTCGTCAGCACAACGCCTTCGTAGTCCAGGCGTTCGTTAAATTCCTTTGCCGTGTTGACAGCATCCTGACCCGTCATGGCGTCAACCACGAAGAGCGTGGTGTCGGGCTTGGCAGCTTCCTTGATGGCGGCGATTTCCTGCATGAGGGCTTCGTCGATGGCGAGGCGGCCGGCGGTGTCGATGATGACCGTGTCATATCCCTTCGTTCTGGCTTCCTGAATACCTTCGCGCGCAATGGCGATGGGGTCTTTCGACTCCAGATTCATATAGATAGGCACATTAATCTGCTCAGCCAAAACGCGCAACTGCTCAACGGCGGCCGGACGGTAGACGTCGCAAGCCACCAACAGCGGATGGCGGTTTTTCTTCGATTTGAGCAAAAGAGCGAGCTTGCCAGAGAGCGTTGTCTTACCCGCACCATTCAAACCAGCCATCAGAATGACCGAAGGGTGGCTCTTGAATTGGATTTCAGAAGCCTCTCCGCCCATCAGCGCAGCCAGTTCGTCGTGGACGATTTTAACCATGAGTTGGCCCGGCTTCACGCTCGTGAGCACATTTTGTCCGAGTGCTTTCTGCTTGACAGTGTCCGTGAAACTCTTGGCCACTTTATAGTTGACGTCGGCATCGAGCAGGGCGCGGCGCACGTCCTTAAGGGTTTCGGCCACATTGATTTCCGTGATGCGTCCTTCGCCCTTTAATATTTTGAAAGACCGTTCCAGTCTCTCATTGAGATTTTCAAACATAGTATGTGTATCGTTTTTTATGGCTGCAAATTTACATAAAAAATCGGTTTGTAAGCCAGTCAAAATGAAAAACCTAATGCCATATCCCCGAATGTGCTGCTTTTGTAAGGATATGACATTAGGTTTTAGGGAGCCAAGTATTGCTTTTGCGGTTGACTTTCAGAGTACCTGCTTATACTGTGATTTCTCCGCTCCCAGCGCAGATGGTGCCGTCTTGGGTGTAGAGCACACCGAATTGGCCTGGGGCGATGCCTTGAATTTCCTGTGAAGAACGGATGAGAAAACGCCCGTCTGTTTGTCGGCAGAGCGTCCCCGCTATGGGAGGCTCCGTGTGTCGAATTTTAAAAAGGATGTCGGCCAACGGCGCTCCGTTCCACGGGTCGGCTGTCAGAAAGTGGAAATCGGTGAGGAGGAATTGGCGACCGTATTGTTGCCGCGTGTCATATCCGTGGGACACGAAAACAATGTTTTTCTCAATGTCTTTCTTGACAACAAACCACGGACCGCCACCGAGGCCGAGGCCCTTTCGCTGGCCGATGGTGTGAAACCAATAGCCGTGGTGAGTGCCAACCTTGCGCCCCGTTTCAAACTCAACGACATCGCCTTCCTGCTCTCCGAGGAGCTGGCGGAGAAAACCGCTGTAATTGATTTTTCCGAGGAAGCAGATGCCTTGGCTGTCGCGGCGTTTGGCTGGCGCGAGATGGTGCGTGGCGGCGATGCGTCTCACCTCTTCTTTGTGGAGGTGTCCGATTGGCAGCAGGAGTTTCCCAACTTGCTGGCTGGTCAGTTGCGCGAGAAAATCCGATTGGTCTTTCACGGGGTCGGGCGACGGTGCGAGCCATGTGCTGCCGTCTGGTTGCCGAAGAATCTGTGCGTAATGGCCTGTGGCAATGCGGTCGTAGGCAAATCCGATGCGCTCTTCAAAAGCTCCGAATTTGATGAGGCGGTTGCACATCACGTCAGGATTAGGCGTAAGTCCGCGTTTGACGCGGTCTGTCACGTAGGCCACCACGCGGTCGTGGTATTCCTTTTGAAGGTCAACCACTTCCAGATGCAGTCCGTAGCGGCGTGCCGTGGCTTGCGAGAGTTCGATGTCTTCTTCCGCCGTGCAAGACATGCCTTCGCCTTCCATTCCAATTTTAATATAGAAGAGGTCGGGCTTGAGTCCCTGTTCGCAGAGCAGATGCGTGGCCACAGCGCTGTCAACGCCGCCCGAAATCAGTAGGGCGATGCGGAGTCCGCTGAGAGACGCTTGTTGTTGGGTTTCAGTAGAGGAAGAGAAAATTGTGGTATTGGGCATGGAGTGATTGTCTTAAGAAATGAGTCAGTCCGCACAGGCAGACAAGCTTGTCGAGGCATCCACTGGATATTCGTCAAATGCGTAGAGCACCGTTGAGAGATAGCGTTCGCCCGTGTCGGGCAGTAGGGCAACGATGGTTTTTTCTTTGTTTTCTGGCTGGCGGGCCAGTTGGATGGCGGCGTGCAGGGCCGCGCCTGAGGAAATCCCCACCAGCAAGCCTTCGTGTTTCGCCAGAAGACGCGAGGCGCGGATGGCATCGTTGTCGGCCACCGCGATGACCCCGTCGGCCGCCGCACGGTCGAAATTCTTTGGGATGAAGTTGGCGCCGATGCCTTGGATTTTATGAGCACCCGCCGGCGCCCCCGAAATCATTGCCGACGAGGCCGGCTCAACAGCGTAAGCCTTGATGGCCGCGTTGTGCCGCTTCAGTCCGCGAGCCACACCGCTGAGCGTGCCGCCAGTGCCAACGCCAGCCACGAAAATGTCAACTTCTCCCTCCGTGTCTCTCCAAATCTCCTGCGCCGTGGTGGCCACGTGGGCCGCGGGGTTGGCAGGATTGTCAAACTGTCCTGGGATGAAAGCCCCCGGATGTTCCGTTCGCAATTCCTCGGCGCGGCGAATCGCCCCCTTCATGCCTTCCGCCCCCGGCGTCAACACCAGTTCGGCCCCCAGCGCCCTCAGCAGATTACGGCGTTCGAGGCTCATTGTTTCGGGCATGGTTAGGATGATGCGATAACCCTTCACCGAGGCCACCCATGCCAGTCCCACTCCCGTGTTGCCGCTCGTCGGTTCGATGATGATGCCGCCAGGCCGCAGAGCACCGCGCCGTTCCGCATCTTCAATCATGGCCAGAGCCACACGGTCTTTCACGCTGCCGCCAGGGTTGAAATATTCCAATTTGACAACAAGCCGCGCTTCCAGTTGCAGTTCCTTTTCAATTCTCTTCACTTCGAGCAGTGGCGTGTTGCCAACAAGCTCCGTCAGATTGCCATATATTTTGCTCATGATGTATTCGCTGTTGGTTGGGGATTATTTTTGAGGGGAGTAAGTCTGTAATTAAAAATTGGGCATCCACCTGCGTGCAGGCGGATGCTCATGTGTTTTCAGGCTCTCCCTTTGTAATGATTACTAAATTGCTTCAAACGCCTGCGAGAGGTCGTCAATGATGTCGTTGATGTGCTCCGTGCCGATGCTCAGTCGGATGGTCGATGGCGTGATGTGTTGTTGCGCCAGTTCTTCAGGCGACATCTGCGAGTGAGTAGTGGTGTAGGGGTGAATCACGAGACTCTTCACGTCGGCCACATTGGCGAGCAGGGAGAAAATTTGCAATGCGTCGATGAATTTCCAGGCCTCTTCCTGGCCGCCTTTGATTTCGAAGGTGAAAATGCTGCCTGCGCCGTTCGGGAAATATTTCTCGTAAAGTGCGTGGTCGGGGTGTGAAGGCAGAGAGGGGTGGTTCACCTTCGCCACCTTCGGATGGTTGGCCAGGAAATGGACCACCTTCAAGGCATTTGCCACATGACGTTCCACACGCAACGACAGTGTTTCCAATCCTTGGAGAAGGATGAAAGCGTTGAAGGGCGAGATGGTGGCGCCCGTGTCGCGCAGGATGACGGCGCGGATGCGTGTCACAAAAGCCGCCTTCCCCGCCACGTCGGCAAACACGGCACCGTGGTAAGAAGGGTCGGGCTTCGCCAGCGACGGATATTTGTCGGCATTGGCTTTCCAGTTGAAGGTGCCGCCGTCAACGATGACACCGCCGAGGCTCGAACCGTGGCCGCCGATGAATTTTGTAGCAGAATGCACCACGATGTCAGCCCCGTGTTCAATGGGGCGGATGAGATAAGGCGTGCCGAAGGTGTTGTCAACGATGAAGACGATGTTGTGGCGGTGGGCCACCTCTGCCACGGCCTCCAGGTTCGTGACGTCGGAATTGGGGTTGCCAAACGTTTCCGCGTAAACCACCTTCGTGTTCGGGCGGATGGCAGCCTCCAGCGCCTCCGTGTCGTTGACGTTGACGATGGTGTTGCTGATGCCCTGCGTGGCCAGCGTGTGCGTGATGAGGTTAAACGAACCGCCGTAGAGATTGTCGGCGGCAACGATGTGATCGCCAGCGGCCAACACATTTTGTAAAGCGTAAGTCACGGCAGCGGCGCCGCTTGCAACAGCCAGACCCGCCACGCCGCCTTCGAGGGCGGCCACGCGCGTTTCAAAAACGCCCTGTGTGGAATTAGTCAGACGTCCGTAAATGTTTCCCGCATCGCGCAGGCCAAAGCGGTCGGCCGCATGCTGCGAGTTGCGAAACACGTAAGAGGTGGTTTGGTAAATGGGCACGGCGCGTGCGTCAGTGGCTGGGTCGGGCTGTTCCTGTCCGACATGGAGTTGCAGCGTTTCAAAGTGAAGTTTCTTGGTAGTCATAGGGTATGCATATTGGGTTATAAGTAATGGAGAAAAATAATTCTCATCGTTGGTAGAGAACCAAGGAGCTTGCCTCGGCTTTTGTTACCCTCGTTTCTGGATGCAAAGTTACGGATTATGGAAAAACTGTCCAAACATATTTTGAAACTTGGATTATTTTTCTAACTTTGTGTTGTTGTATAGAAAATCAATAATAAAAAGGAACACAGGATGGTCGCGTCATGGAAAAAAATTCTGCCGCTCCTCAGTGTTCCAGAAAAGAATGAAAGGAAAAAGATGGAGAAAACAGAATTGCTGGATGCCGTTGACATGGAAATTCTCCGTGCCCTGCAAAAAAATGCCCGCCTCACCACCAAGGAGTTGGCGGCGATGGTCAATCTCTCGACCACACCCGTCTTCGAGCGCGTCAAGCGTTTGGAGCAGCGGGGCTATGTCAAAGGCTATGTGGCCGTGCTCGATGCAGAGAAGCTTGGCCGTGGTTTCGTTGTGTTTTGCAGTGTGAAGATGCGCCGCATCGGGCGCGAGATAGCGGAAGATTTCGCCCGCGTGGTGCGCAGCATCCCCGAAGTCACCGAATGCTACAACATCTCGGGCAGTTACGACTATCTGCTGAAAATCCATGCGCCCAACATGAAATACTATCAGGAGTTCGTTTTAAACATTCTCGGCAACATCGACCACCTCGGCTCCCTGGAGAGCACCTTCGTGATGGACGAAATCAAACACGATTTCGGGTTACACATATAATATATAGTATATAGGGGGTAATATATAGTATATAGGAGGGATTATAAGTCGTATAAGCGTGCCCCCTCATATAAAACAATAGCAACAGAATATATGGTCAAACTGACATTGGTGCGTCATGGCGAAACCGAGGAGAATGTGTTTGGCATTCTTCAGGGACGGATGCCGGGGACGCTGACAGAAAAAGGATGGCGGCAGATTGCCGCCTTGAGAGATACGCTGGCCGCGCAGCCGACGCCTTTCGATTTGATGCTGACGAGCCCCTTGCTGCGTGCCGTCCAGACGGCCAACGCGCTCAACGCGTCGTTGCATCTGCCCTTGCAAGAAGCGCCGCTTTTGCAGGAGCGCGACTGGGGTGAACTGACGGGGCGCCCCGTGGCAGAGGTGCGTGCCTTGAAGGAGATGCCTGGCAGCGTAGAAACGGTTGGTGCCATGTTCCTTCGCGCTCATGCCTTCCTGAAGCAGGTGTTGGCGGAGTGCGACGGGAAATGCGTGCTGGCCGTCACGCACGGCCTCTTTGCGCGTTGCCTGCAGGCCGCCTTTTATGGCGTCACCATTCGCGAAATCCCGCCGATGGAAAACACCGAGACACGCCTGCTGGAGATTACGCCAGGCGCCCTCGGATTGGGGCCGTGTGGAGCATCGGCCGACGTGGTCTCCGACAAATAATGCCCCGTCCCCCCGATGCCGTTCCTGTGCGCGGTGGGCATTGCGCCGCCAGTTTTTGGGAGGCGGCGCGGGAAGTATTTTCAACCACATAGGCAGTATATGCAACCGCTTAGGCATTGATTCCGACCACTGGTGCGTGATGTTACGAAAGTGAAAGTTTGCACATAAAAAATAAAATGTAACTTTGTGCTTTTAATCGCTGTGCAGGCCGGCTGGGCGTTCTCGCCGCCTGTTCATAAACAATCAGACAGAAATGGCATGTAGCGCAAACAAGAAACTCGTTGTATTCATCGTGGACGACGAGCCGGGACCATTGCAAACTTTGGTAAACGATTTAAAGGAAATGCCAGAGGTGGGCGAGGTGTGCACCTTCAGTTCCTACAGCGATGCCGTCTACCCGCTCATCACGAAGCAGCCCGACGTGGTTTTTCTTGATGTTGAGGTGCCAGGAAAGAGTGGGCTGGATTTTCTCAGAGACATCCGTCCGCGCATATCCTTCACCTTCCATGCCGTGTTCTACACGGCCTACAGCCATTACATGATTGACGCCATCCGCAATTCCGCCTTCGATTTTCTCTTGAAGCCCTACAAGTCCGAGGAGTTGCGCACGGTGATCGACCGCGTGATTCTGGCGCCAGCCGATAGTGTGCCACCTTCCAGCCACTATGCCCCCAAGCACCAGCCTGGGACGCACAAGCTCGCCCTGCAAACCATTAGCGAACTGCTGTTGGTATCGGTCAGCGAAGTCCTGATGTTGCAATACGAGCGACAGAGCCGCGCGTGGCTGCTTTATCTGACGGACAACAGCACCCACCGCCTGCATTCAGGCATCAAGGCAACGGAACTGCTCAACATGTCGAGCGCGTTCGTGCAAACCAGTTCTGGCTGCATCGTCAATCTCACCTATTTGGCCGCCATTGAAAACACCACCCAGCGCTGCCGTTTCTGCCAGCCTTTCGAGGGGGTGGAACTTTACGCTTCGCGGCGCTATTTCAGCAAACTCAAGGAGCGCTTTGAGATGATATAGAAAAACGGACGGACCGACGCCTTAAACCGTTGTTTTCCAGCGACGCATTTCTGTAAGCGTTGGCTTCGTTGTGTCTCTTTGATATCTGCTGAATCAAGACATCCCAACATCTTGATTCACATAATAATAGGTATTCGAAATTAGTTGATATTTTCAAAGCAGAGATTCCCCCATATTAAAAACTATGATTTTTGGCGAATCTGCCCCCAGGCGCGTCCGAATCTGGGAGCAGGCGCGGTCGTCTCTGGGAGCAGATACGGTCGTCTTTGGGAGCAGATACGGATGCGCCTGCTCCCGCGTTCGTTAACAACTATAGGGAAAGGATTGTTAGGCAAGCAGATAGTCGTGTTTTTCCTTGAAAATCCATTTATGACCTGCATTTACGAGACTGTCTATTTTGTTTGAATCTTTGGCCACACCAATAGTAATCAACTCTTTGTAAATGCCCTTTGTCTTCTCTGCAACAACAACACTTTTTGTTCCAGACCGATTCTTCTTTCTTTTGACAAACATAGTTAAAAAACCTTTTGCGTACCCCAAAATAAGGGTATGCAAAGATACAAAATATTGTTTATCAATTAATTACAAAATGGACATTTTTGAGTGACGAAGTCAGGTGCTATGACTGACCCTCGTCTCGGCGGCATCGGCAGTGTCAGTCTGTCGTCGTAACCGTACAACCGTCTCTTCCTCAATCCGTTACACCTAATGCTCCAAATCCTTTACAAAATCGTGCAAACCCCATACTCGTGCCTTTTACCGCCATTCTCAGCGATTAGCCTCCGCTCTACCCAATGCAAATATTGTCGTTTCCACCCAAAAGCCATTGGCTAAAAACAGCGGAAAACAAAATTTAAAAAGAAAACAATATTGTAATAATTAAAATTTTTCGTACCTTTGTTTACGAATCGATTACATACGACTAAGAATAAATTCTGGTATATTGCTGCACGAATCATATCCTTCCTTGATGCAAGGCTGCCACGGACAGTACTTTCAGGAAAATCTTGATTATGCAGTTTTTGCCGGCTACCTTTCGGAAATTATACAACAATATATTTTAAAAGTTCTTATGCAAGTAACGAAAAGAAACGGGACAACAGAGCCCTACAACAGGGAAAAAATTGCTGTCGCAATAAGAAAGAGTTTCGCCAGTACCGGTCGGGAGGCTGCGGATGACACTATTCAGAAAATGGTGCATGAGGTGGAATCCTTCGTGCGTGACGACGCTACAGGCAGAAGTGTGGAGCGAATCCAAGATGAAGTGGAACGCTGCCTGATGGAACATGGCTTTTATGCGGAGGCAAAAAACTACATTCTCTACCGATGGCAGCGCACGGAGTGCAGGAAGACATTAAGCTATATCGCCGCGGAGACTGCCCGACCGCAGATTATGGATGTGCTCAAGGGCATACAGGCCGACTTCGCCTCCAACGAATACAGCCTTACCTTGCTGGCAGAGAGGTTTTCGGGATTCTGCAAGCCGGAGATGTTGGCAGATGAACGCATGGCGGCACTCATAAAAACAGCCGTGGAACTCACCACGCAGGAAGCCCCAGACTGGGAGTTTATAGCCGCACGACTGCTTGACTTCGTGCTTTCTGAAAAGCTGGAGAGGCAAGCACGCCTTGCAGGAGTACATTCGCTCTATGAGAAACTGCGTTATCTTACGGACGAAGGGCTGTACGGAAGCTACATCCTTGACTCGTATTCACGACAGGAAATAGAGGAAGCTGCGGCATTCATGCGCCCCGAACGTGACAAACTGCTCAACTACTCGGGACTCGACCTCCTCTACAAACGCTACCTCATACGCACTCACTCGCACGAACCTATGGAGTCTGTGCAGGAAATGTACCTGGGTATAGCCTTGCACCTCGCCATGCCTGAGAAGAATGGGCGGCTGCAATGGGTGAGGAAGTTCTACGAAATGCTTAGCCGTCTGGAGGTGACAATGGCGACACCTACGCTTTCCAATGCGCGCAAGCCCTATCATCAGCTTTCCAGTTGCTTCATCGACACCGTGCCAGACAGCTTGGAAGGCATCTATCGCAGTATCGACAACTTTGCAATGGTGAGCAAGTTCGGCGGCGGCATGGGCATGTATTTCGGTAAAGTGCGTGCTGCCGGTGGCAACATAAGGGGCTTCAAAGGCGTGGCAGGAGGAGTGATACGATGGATGAAACTCGTGAACGACACTGCCGTTGCAGTCGATCAGCTGGGCATGCGCCAAGGGGCGGCAGCTGTTTATCTGGATGTGTGGCACAAGGACTTGCCGGAGTTCCTTCAGCTCCGTACTAATAATGGAGACGACCGCATGAAGGCTCACGACATCTTTCCTGCCGTGTGCTACCCCGACCTGTTCTGGCGACTGGCGAAGGAGAATCTCGACAGGCAGTGGTTCCTCTTCTGCCCGAACGAAATAATGACGGTGAAAGGCTACTGCTTGGAGGACTATTACGGAGAGGAATGGGAAAAACGCTATTGGGACTGTGTGAACGATGCACGCCTTTCCAGACGCACCATAAGCATAAAGGACGTGGTAAGGTTGGTGCTAAGGTCGGCGGTTGAGACCGGCACCCCATTTACATTCAATCGTGACATAGTGAATCGTGCCAACCCGAACAGCCACAAAGGAATGATTTATTGCTCCAACCTGTGTACGGAGATTGCACAGAACATGTCGCCCATAGAGTCTGTTTCGTCTGAAATACGCACGGAGGGCGGCGACACGGTGGTGGTGACAACGGTCAAGCCGGGCGACTTTGTCGTGTGCAACCTTGCCAGTCTGTCGCTCGGACACCTCCCTTTGGAGGACGACGCCTTGATGAAGGAAAAGGTGGCGACAGTCGTTCGTGCACTTGACAATGTCATCGATCTTAACTTCTACTCCATCCCTTACGCCAAGATTACCAACCGCCGTTATCGCAGCATCGGACTTGGCGTGAGTGGCTACCACCACGCACTTGCCATACGCGGAATACGTTGGGAAAGCGAGGAGCACCTTAGCTTTATGGACGAGGTCTTTGAACGCCTCAATTATGCTGCGATAGAAGCCAGTGCGAAACTGGCGAAAGAGAAAGGAAGATATGAATGCTTCGCAGGAAGCGGATGGCAGACAGGCGATTACTTCACCAAACGCGGCTACACATCTTTAAAATGGCAGACTTTAGCGGAAAAGGTGGCGCACGACGGTATGCGCAATGCCTATTTGCTGGCAATTGCCCCTACCAGCAGTACAAGCATCATTGCCGGAACAACTGCCGGAACCGACCCCGTGATGAAACGTTTCTTCCTTGAGGAAAAGAAAGGGGCGATGCTGCCACGGGTGGCTCCAGCACTGTCGGACAGAACTTTCTGGAAGTACAAGAGTGCCTACCTCATCGACCAGACATGGAGCATCCGTGCCGCAGGCATACGGCAACGGCACATCGACCAGTCGCAAAGTCTGAATATTTATATTACGAACGACTTCACAATGAGGCAACTTCTCAACCTCTACCTGATGGCTTGGGAATGTGGAGTGAAAACGCTCTATTATGTGCGTAGCAAATCATTGGAAGTGGAAGAGTGTGAGAATTGTGCATCATAACATAAGTTCCGCATCTCTACGTGATGCGGAACTCAAAAAACAAAACAGGTAAAATGGAAATTATGAAACTGAAGAAGAACGCCCTGTTCAATCCGGCTGGCGACACGGAAACACGCCTCAGAAGGATGATTGGGGGAAACACGACAAACCTTAACGACTTCAACAATGTGCGGTATAAATGGGTGAGCGACTGGTATCGGCAGGCAATGAACAACTTCTGGATTCCGGAAGAAATAAATCTCGCCCAGGATGTGAAGGACTATACGCGTCTGGACAGCAGGGAACGCACGGCATACGACAAGATACTTAGCTTCCTCGTCTTCCTCGACTCGTTGCAGAGCAACAACCTTCCGAATATCAGCGAGTACATAACTGCCAACGAAGTGAACCTATGTCTGCACATACAGGCTTTTCAGGAGTGCGTGCACAGCCAGAGCTACAGCTATATGCTCGACTCGATATGCAGTCCGGAAAAGCGCAACGAAATTCTGTATCAATGGAAAACCGACGAGCATCTGCTGAAAAGAAACACGTTCATCGGAAACTGCTATAACGAGTTTCAGAAAGAACAGACCGGCGACACGCTCATGAAGACACTGATGGCAAACTACATTCTGGAGGGAATCTATTTCTACAGCGGCTTCATGTTCTTCTATAATCTGAGCCGCAACGGAAAAATGCCGGGCTCGGCGCAGGAAATACGCTATATCAATCGGGACGAGAACACACACCTATGGCTCTTCCGAAACATCATACTGGAACTGAAAAAGGAATCCCCCGAACTCTTCACCGCCGATAAAGTGAAAACCTATGAAGCAATGATGCGTGAGGGGGTGGAGCAGGAAACGGCATGGGGAAAGTATGTGATAGGCAACAATATCCAAGGGTTGAATGAGCAGATGGTGGCAGACTACATACGATATCTGGGCAACCTGCGTTGGAACAGTCTTGGATACGGCGTCCTGTATGACGGCTATGAAAGAGAACCGGAAAGCATGCGATGGGTGTCACAATACTCAAACGCCAACATGGTGAAGACCGATTTCTTCGAAGCGAAAAGCACGGCCTACGCCAAGAGCACAGCTATCGTGGACGATTTGTAGAATTTATGAATTGTCTCGGCCTCTCATTGCTTCGTGAACCCGTGGGAAAAAAAGTAGGAAGAGAACCGCTGTTCTCTTCCTGAACTACCGAGTGTGCTGAGACCGAAACCACCTGACTTCGTCATTGCGTACCCCAAAAATCTTCGTCAAAGAGTTTAGCTATTTTCTGATGCCTTGCCATCAGCATGGTTTGGGTGTAAACCTCCTTGTTCAGAGGTAGCTTAATTTGTATGGTTGTGATTGTCTTTGCCAATGCAAGCACCTTGCCCACGCTCATCTTAATCTCTGAGACTTTCAGCATGCGCTCTAGTTCCTTGTATATTTTCAAAGCCACGAAGCAGATGCATATATGGGCTTCGATGCGTTTGCGTGTAAAGTGAAACATGGGGCGTATATCTATCTTTGATTTGGCTATACGGAAAGCCCGTTCTACATGCCAAAGATTGTGATATGCTGTATATACATCCTGTATTGGTATATCCGTATTGGTGAGATATCCTTTTAGACCGTCCCATTTGGAGTCGTCGGCAATACGGTCATAGTTGATGGCGACTTTCACCTCACCATCCATGGATAAGAACTTATTGTAACCTCTCTTGTTGATGTTACCTTTCGTAAGCACGCCATGCTTGTAAGCCTTTTCCAACCTGCGTATTCCCTTCTCCCGGTTATAGGCATCTTTCTTTGCACGGTCATCTGTATAGCCGACCAGGAGACGGCGTCCGCCTCCTTTGTCATATTCAACCATCTGGCAGTCGCACTTGGGCTGTTCCAGTATCCAGTTCTTGACTTCCTGACTTTCATTCTTTATCTTCGCACCTATTATATACTTGTAGCCGTGCGCCTCAAGTTCCGCTATATTTGCATTGTTCATCAGACCGGAGTCGGCCACCACAACGAAGTTTTCCAATCCGTATTTGCTTACAAACTCGTTTATCGTCGGCAGCATCGTGTGACCTTCATATTTGTTGCCCTCATGGATGCAGTAGGCAAGCGGATAGCCGCCCAAACTTACAAGCAGGCCGAGTATGATCTGAGGATTACTGTGTCGTCCCTCTTTAGAAAAGCCGGTCTTGCGCAAGTCGTCCTCATAATCCGCTTCAAAGTAAAGTGTGGTGACATCATGAATAGCACACCGATATTTCCACCGAACAGTTTTGCTGTATGGCGCACGCTGATGTCCTGTACGACTTCGTGCTGATGGTCGCTAAGTTTGTCAAGATAGCGATAGATTCTGGAAAGATCCACATCCTCGTCAAAGTGGTTTTTCAGATATTCCACCGTAGCAGCCTTGCTCGTTGGATATGCCAGACGGGCTTTCACAAGCTTGCGGAACACTTCATCGTCAATACGATTGAAACCAATCCGGTCAAACGTGCGGTCCAATATCAAGTCGCATCCGTTGAGAAGGATGTTGCTGACATTGGACAGAACACGGCGGACTTCTTCTCGTTCACGGTCGCACGCCTCACGCTCCTCACCATACAGATCGAGTTGTGGATGGCGTCGGGATTCTTCCTTGAAAGAAGCCAGTGTCTGCAGTTTGGACATGCCTCAAAATGGGGCAAATTGTTTTTCCACCCTTAAATGATAGTCGCCTTGCCACAAGGCATACAACAACAGCAAGGGCGTTCTAAATTCTCGGTTTAGAACGCCCTTGCTGTTTTGTTCTCACATTTCCCATTGGTAGTCCCTCGGGATGTTCAGTTTCACTTCCGTTCCGTGTTGCCCGTCCGTTCGATTTCCGATGAAGAGCGAAGCCTGGCGACTGTTGCGTGCGTTGAGCAGATGGATGGTGCGCGAGAGCACACGTATGCCCGTTCCCGTGTCGCGTCCCGTTTGCGGGATAAGCCCCGGGTTGTAGCCCCGTCCGTTGTCGACGATGCGGAGCGAGAGTATGTCGTCAGAGAATTTGATGTACACCTCGATGCGGCTCTCTGGCGTAATGGGGGAGAAAGCGTGTTTCAGGGCGTTTTCCACCGGAATTTGCAGGCACATGGCTGGCACCATCATGTCGTGTGGCGGCATTCCCTCTTCGTGCCATGTCAGGGTGGGGTAGGCGCCGTTGGTGATGTGATGGAGTTTAACAAAACGCTCCACGAGTTGGCGCTCGTTGGCGAGCGGAATGGCCGTTTTGTCGGCGATGAGCAGGTTTCCTCGGAGCACATCGATGAGCAGGCTGATGTCGTTTGAGAGTTCGGGATAACTGTTGAGTTTCGGCAGCAGGGTGCCCAGCACATTGAAAATGTAGTGGGGCTGCATGCGGTTTTGCACGAGCGACATACGGAGTCGGCCCATTTGTTGCACCTGTGCCTGGTGGCGCTGTTCGGCCCGGCGGCGCAGGAGGATGATGATGGCGAGGGCCGCCAGGGCAATCGTGACGAGGCCGAGGGAGACCCCAGTGATGATGAGCTGTTGGCGCGATGTGCGTGCCTCGTAGCGCATGATGGTGTTTTTCTGTTGCAGGAGCGTGGCATCTTGCTCGTAGCGCGAGCGGATTTCGATGATGTTGTTGGCCGTTTGCTTGCTCTTGAGCGAGTCGTCGTAGTGGTGGCCCAGTTTCTGCATCAGATAGGCTTCGCGCCAGTTTCCGCGCTTTTCATAATAGCGTTGTAGGCGATAGAAATGCAGCGCGATGAAACGCGGTTCGTCGACGCCAGTTGTGTCCACTTCGTGTTTCAGCAACTGCTCTGCATCGTTAAGGCGGTTGTCAACGAGCGCCAGTTCGGTGGCCATGCTCAATGTGTAGAACCGCAGAGATGCTGGGGCGTCGGGGTGCTTCCTGACGTAGTTCAGAGAGCGTTGGAGATAGGGGCGGGCTTGCTCCGTGCGCCCCATGCAGAGCAGCGTTTCCCCCATGTTGCATTCGCTGCGCACCATGTTGATTTCGTCGCCTGTGGCTTTTGCGCATACGTGTGCGCTGTCGAACATCGTCAGGGCCTGTTCGTATTTCTTTTCAAAGAAACAGCAGTTGCCCCGTGTCATGAAATAGAATCCGCGCTCCATGGGCGGTTGCTGGTGGATGCGAAGTTCTGCCATGTTGAGGCAGGAGCGTGCTTCGGGGTAGTTTTCGAGCATGGAATAGACCTGCCCCAGGCCGCAATAGATGGCAGGCTTGATGTCGTCCAGGTTGAGAGAGTCGGTCAGGAAAATGGCGCGGCGGTAGTGTTGTACCGCCGTGACGGGGCGCCCGATGTGGAGGTTGGCGTTGGCTGCGTTGATGTAGGCGTTGACGAGGCTCTGGTTGGCAATCCTGCCGTCGAGCATGTGGCACGCTTTTTCAAAATATTTGCAGCTCTCGTGGATTTTCCCAGCGCCGACCAGTTCAACGCCCAGATGGTTCCACACCATGCCAGAAAGGTAGTTGTCCCCAGGATGGGCTTTACACCATTGCAACACCTTGTTGCGGATTTCGTTGCTCTCCCTTTTCTTGTTCATCTCGTTTAGCACCACAGCCTTGTAGAGTTCCACGTGGAATCTGCTGGCCGTGTCCTTCTGTTGGTTTTCGAGTTGCTCCAGGCGGCGTGTCGCTTCTTCGGGATTGTCGAAGCGCCCAGAGAGACAGGTGCGTGCAAGACTGTCGAGATGGGCAGACGCCTGCATGTTGCTCTCAGTCTGCGGGTTGCGTTGGCAGGCAGACATCAGGCAGAGCATCAGGGCGATGACGATGTATGGGAGGGCAGTTGAGGTGCGCCAGAGGTGTTTTCTTCCGGCGTGAGTTTTTTTCATGGAAGTCATACGGGGGGTGAGGGCGTTTCTGGAATGAGTGGGGAGGGAATGGATTTTAGGCGAGGCTCATGTGTCTGTTTATAAGATTATTCGGCGCACACCAATATTGTTCGGTTCCTCCGCAAAAGTAGTAAAAAAAGCATTGGCGGGGAAAGAAAAAATAAAAGAAATTAAACGTTTTGCTACAATATCCTTGTTCGGGTGGAAGTTTATAGGCATATTTGCAGGTATGAAACATCTGAAAGCTTTAAAAACCATCGTTCTTTTGATTTGCTTGGCATTGTCTCTTTCCGGCATGCAGGCTCGGAAGAAGGACGGAACCTGGCGCCCGAAGGTCGGCGTCGTCTTGAGCGGCGGCGGCGTGAAAGGTGCTGCCCATGTGAGCATTCTCAAAGCCATCGAGCAGGCGGGCATCCCCATCGACTATATCGTCGGTACCAGCATGGGAAGCATCGTCGGCGGGTTGTATGCTATGGGGTATTCCACCGACCAGCTCGACTCCCTGTTTCGGCAGCAGGATTGGGCTTTCGTCTTGAGCGACCAGCCTTCGCGCCGGCAGCAGTCGTTGCAGGAGCGGGAATGGCGTGAGCGTTTTCTCGTTTCCGCCTCCCTCTCTTCGCAGGGTAAAAGCCAGAAGAGCGGGTTGATTCGCGGGCAGAACCTCGGCAATCTCTTGGCGCGGCTCACGATGGGCTATCACGACAGCATTTCTTTCGACAGTCTGCGCATCCCCTTTGCCTGCGTCGCCACCAACCTCTCCAACGGTGCGGAAATCGTGATGCGCAGCGGCATCCCCGCCACGGCCCTCCGTGCCAGTATGGCCATCCCTGGTGTTTTCACTCCCGTCTTGAAACAGGGGATGACGCTCGTTGACGGCGGACTCTCCAACAACTATCCCGTTGACGTGGCCCGCCGGATGGGGGCCGACATCGTGATTGGCTCAACGGTGCAGAAAGAATTTGACGACACAACGCAATTCCCTACCGTTCAAGACGTTTTGGAACAGTCGGTCAGCCTGATGTGTCGCAAGAAATATGAGGAGAACGTGGCCAATAGCGACCTTTGTCTGCGCACCGTTTTGGAAGAGCTTTCTACGATGGATTTCAGTGCGGCGGCCATCGACACCTCCATCAACCGCGCTGCGGCTGTTGCCGCCGCCCATCGTCCGCAGCTCGACAGTCTGCGCCGCGTGGTGTTGGGCTACGACGGCACCTACCTGCCCACCGTCTTGCCAGGGCGTAGTTTGCCTTCCGAGAAAGATGCCGTGTTTAAGGTGGGGCATGTGTTGTTTGAAAACATCAGCGACAACGAGGCGAAGACCTTGATGCGCACTTGCGGCATTGCCGAAAACACGCAGGTGTCGCTTCAGCAGATTGAAGAGGCCATGCGTCTCTTGCGCGACAAATATCTCTATATGGACGTGACCTATTCGGTGACGCAAGACCAGAACCACTACGACCTCACCCTCCGTGCCTTCCATAAGAGCAAGAGCAAGGTGGGGCTCGGTGCGCGTTTCGACACGGAGGACATGGCCTCCGTGATTATGGGCGCCGATTTGGTGTTGAATACGCGGGTGCCTTCGCGCCTCGGTGTCGTGGGCAAACTGGGAGAGCAATATTATGTGCGGGCAAATTTTTCTCTGGAGCCACATCTCTACAGGACGTTGGGATTCTCCTACGAGTTTCGCAACAGCGATATGAACATCAATCACAGGGGGCGGCGTGTTTATAATCTTTCATATCATCGCCACACCGTCGGCGTGAGCTTCACCCATTTGCGTCTGCGCAATTTCAGCGGAGAAATCGGCATCAAGGGGACGGGCTACGATTATGGCGACGTCTTGTCGGGCGTGTATGAAGTGGACCACCTGAAAAATAAATTCTTTTATTCCGCCTATACCAACCTGCGCTACAACTCGCAGGATAAGGGCTATTATCCCATGCGCGGTTCGAAACTCTATGTGGAATGCAGCTATGTCTCCGACAAGATTGCCGATTGGAGCCGTCCGCATGCCTTCGGAGTTATGTCGGCCTCCTGGGAAACCATTTCGCGCCTCTCCAGGCGTTTCGCCCTGCAACCAGGAGTGCGCGGCCGCGTGTTGTGGGGACGCGACATCCCGCTGCCGTTTGCAAACGCTTATGGCGGAAGCATGGCTGGGAAATATGTCGACCAGCAGTTGCCCTTCGTTGGTGTTTCGCGCTTGGAGCCCAGCAAGGCAGCGCTGATGGTGGCCGACGTGAAGTTGCGCTACAATCTCCTGAAAAACCATTACGTGACCGGCATCTTCAACGTTGCCGCTGAAAACGACAAACTCTCCAACCTGCCCCGTGGCCGCTATTTCTACGGCTTCGGCTTCAAATACGGATTCGACACGCGCTTCGGGCCCATCGAAGCCATGTTTAGCTATTCAAACAACAGCGAGAAACTCCTGTTTTATCTCGGCGTTGGATTTGATTTCTGATGTGTCGGCGGATGGCAAAATGGTTTCTGACTGCTTTGTTGATAAAAAAGCAGAAGGGATGCTCTGGATTGAAACAGGGCATCCCTTCTGCTGTTATTACTATATATAAGTAGGTGTTCAAAATTAGTTTATACTATCCATGTAGGGATAAGCCAGTT
>OHQS01000089.1_pt1 | contig 91525 bp, 77 predicted proteins | sample 1578181 | NCBI WGS metagenome assembly OHQS01 (sample SAMEA3879528, study PRJEB24766) | human gut metagenome | biome: human-associated habitat; feature: feces | place: USA | collected 1985/1987 | reverse complement strand
GGCAATTCGTTAATTCGTTTAATTCGTTGTTACGCCGTCTGAGGCCAACATCGAATTGCGGCGCAGCCCCATTCCTTCACCCTCAAATAAAGCATAAAACGACATGACTGAATTAGAGCAGATTCCTGTTACCGCCTTGCTGCCACAGCAGCCGCCATTTATCATGATTGACGCACTGACGGACTTCTCGGAGAAGGAGACGGCGACGCGCCTGACGGTGAGGAAGGACAATATTTTCGTAGAACGCGGACTGCTTACCGCCTACGGTGTGCTGGAGAATATGGCACAGACCTGTGCGGCACGGTTGGGATATGCCAACTATGTGCTACACAAGGCCGTGAACGTGGGATTTATCGGAGCGGTGCGCGGCGGTGTTTTCCACCGACTGCCACAAGTGGGCGAGGTGGTGCACACGCGGATTGAAGTGATTGAGGAAATCATGGGACTCACGCTGGTGGATGCCAAGGTCTCGTCGGGCGAGGAGGTGCTGGCAACGGCACAGATGAAAATCGCTTTGAAAGAGAACTGACCACGGAAGCCATCAAAGCCCCTTATATAATAAGTATGGAGAAGAACAACACGACACGACCAACGCTCAGCGTGACAAAGACGCTCACCATCCGCTTCAGTGAGGTGGACTCGATGGGCATTGTTTGGCACGGCTCGTATGCCCTCTATTTCGAGGATGCACGCGAGGCGTTTGGCGCAAAATATGACTTGGACTACCTGAGGATTTTCCGCGCAGGACTCTATACGCCGCTGGTGGACTTGCAATTTCACTACCGACGCCCCATCACCTATGGCACGAACCCCGAAATCACCATCACGTACGTGCCGACGGAAGCTGCCAAAATCGTGTTCGACTATGTCATCCACGATGGAGAAACGGGTGAGGAAATCGCTACGGGACGCTCTGTACAGGTGTTTCTCAACGAGAAACGCGAACTGCTGTGGAGCGCACCGGAGTTTTATGAATCGTGGAAAAAGAAATGGAATGTCAATGGATAACCCCTGCATGAAATCAACCGTCACGCTCGAAGCTGGTGGCATGATAACGCCCTTGGGACGCGGTGTGGCCGAAAACTATCAGGCTGCGCTGCGCGGTGACTCTTGCCTGGAAAGGCAGGAGGGCACTTTCGGCGTGCAGGAACCTTTCGTGGCTTCGCTCTTTCACCGCGACACGGTGGAGGCGGCGTTTGAGACCATTGTCGAAAAGCGCAGAGAGAAAGACGGCGGGGTGGCGGACGACGCGCCCTACACGTTTTTTGAAAAAACTGTCATCATCGCGATGCACGACGCACTGCAACAGATGGCAGGCGACGAGGCCTTCGACCTACGAAGCGGCGACACCTTGTTTGTGCTCTCTTCCACCAAGGGCAACGTGGGCCTGATGGCCGACGACGAGGCCGACCCGCGCATTTTGTTGGGCGAGGCGGCGCAGCGCATCGGCAGATTTTGGGGCATAACGACGAAACCTGTCGTGGTGTCGAACGCCTGTATCTCCGGTGTGTCGGCCCAGATATTGGCACAACGTTTGCTACTACAAGGCCATTGCCGCTATGCTGTGGTGGCTGGCGGCGACGAGCAATCGCGCTTCATCGTTTCTGGTTTTCAATCATTTAAAGCCCTCTCCCCCACCCGCTGCCGTCCCTACGACGCGCAGCGCGACGGACTGAATTTGGGCGAGGCCGCTGTCGCGATGGTGCTGAAAGCTAAGGCGGCAGAAGAGGTGCTTCCAGACGACTGGGTGTTGCGGGCAGGAAGTGTGCGCAACGATGCCAACCACATCTCCGGACCTTCGCGCGTTGGCGAGGGGAGTTTTCAGGCTCTCAAACGGGTGACGGAAGGCGCGACGGACAACGAACTGGCCTTTGTCAACGCCCACGGCACTGCCACGCTCTACAACGACGAGATGGAGAGCATCGCCATCAATCGCGCCGGTCTCTCGGATGTGCCGGTCAATGCGCTCAAAGGCGTGTTTGGCCACACGATGGGGGCGGCGGGCATTCTGGAGACGCTGCTCTCTGCAGAGGCTCTGCGCCACGCAATGGTGTTGCCGACACATGGCTTCAAGACGCTGGGCGTCAGCCAGAAGATTGCGGTGTCGAACGAAAGGATGACGACGGAGCGAGCGGGGTTTGTTAAACTCATGTCGGGCTTCGGCGGCTGCAACGCGGCGGTGCATTACGTGAAAGGAAAGTGCCTCGCAGGAGCACCAGAGATAGGGCCCGCCAAGGAGACGAAGCCTGCGGGGACCGTTTACCACCTCTCCCACTCTCTCCACCTCCGCTCCGATGGACACGTGAGCCTCGATGGAGAAGAGCGAGACTGCACGGAGAAGGGGGCGGCGATGCTGACGGCGCTCTACAGAAAGGAAGTCAACGACTATCCCAAATTTTTCAAGATGGACCCGCTCTGCCGACTGGGATTCATTGCCACCGAACTGCTGCTGAAAGCGGAAGGCGAAACGGCGGAGGGGACGAGAAACGACCGCGCAGTGGTGGTCTGCACCCGCCACGGGTGTTACGCCAACGACTGCCGTTATCAACAAACCATCACCGACGAGAACTATTTCCCGAGTCCGGCCGTGTTTGTCTACACGCTGGCAAATATCGTCACAGGAGAAATTGCCATCCGACACCATTATCAGGGCGAGACGTCGTGCTTCGTTGTGCAAGAATATGAAGCGGAACGCGTGCGACAACTGGCCGCCACGGCTTTCTGCGACCATGAGACGAAGAGCGTGGCGTGTGCCTGGCTCGACTGCCGAAACGAAGGGGAGTTTGAGGCCGTGGTGGAACTGATGGAAAGGAATGTATGAGGTGGGGCTTGTAGCCTCCAAAAAATATAACGCAACATGGAAGAATTGATCAAACAACTCAAACAGCAAATCATTGAAGCCCTCAACCTGGAGGACCTGCAACCAGAAGACATCGACACCGACGCTGCGCTCTTTGGCGAAGGTCTCGGTCTCGACAGTATCGACGCACTGGAACTTATCGTGCTCCTCGAACGCAACTACGGCATCAAACTCAAAGATGCGGCGGCTGGCAAGGAGGTGTTTCGCTCGGTGAGGGTGATGGCTGAATATGTGGCTGCACACCGCACGAAATAAACTGACACGGATGGAAAGCAAACCGCTCTACATTGTTGGCATCGGTCTCAACTCCGCCATCGGTTTGAACGCTGAAGAAACTCGCCTTTCGCTGCGCAATTCGCACAGCGGCATCGGCAGGATGACGCTTTTGGAATCAGCCCACAAGGACTTGCCCGTCGGCGAGGTGCCCCTCACCAACGAGGCGCTTCGCCAACGCCTGCACATCCCTGCCGACGAGGCCATTACGCGCAGCGCACTGTTAGGAATCATGGCGGTGCGCGAGGCGTTGCAGTCGGCTGGCGTGTCGCCAAAAGAGGTGCCGATGGCGTTTGTGAACGGTACGACGGTGGGGGGAATGGACTGCAGCGAGCAATATTACCTCGACTTCCTCAACAACAATTCACGCAACGAATTTATCGCCCTACACGATGTGGGGGCCTGCACGAGGCAGATTGCCGAACACACCGGACCATTTGTCTACCAGGCCTCAACGTCCACCGCGTGTTCCTCGGCGGCCAACGCCATCATCCATGCCGCGCGGATGCTGGAATGCGGAGAGGCGGAGATGGCGGTGGCGGGAGGCACGGAATGCCTGACGAGATTTCATCTCAACGGTTTCAATTCGCTCCTCATCCTCGACAACGCGCCCTGCCGTCCTTTCTGCAAGACACGCGCCGGACTCAACTTGGGAGAGGGCGCGGCTTATGTGGTGCTCGAAACACCGGAGGCGGCGCAACGCCACGGCCATCAGCCGTTGGCGATTCTGACGGGATATGGCAACGCCTGCGATGCGTTTCACCAAACGGCCACGTCGGAGACGGCGGACGGTCCTTATCTGGCAATGCGTAAGGCATTGGAAAAGGGAGGGCTGACAGCGCAGGACATCGACTATGTCAACGCACACGGAACGGCGACGCCCGACAACGATAGGAGCGAACTGACAGCGATGCACCGGCTCTTCGGCGCGACGCTACCGCCGTTTTCTTCCACCAAGGCGTTTACAGGACACACCACGAGTGCTTCGGGCTCGATTGAAGCCGTGGTTTGCATCCTGGCCCTCAGAGGCGGTTTCATTCCAGCGAACCTCAACTGGCAAGAGGCCATCGACGCGGAGAGCGTTCCCGTCACAAGTTTGCAGACGGGATGCCGACTGCGCCACGTGCTCTGCAACTCCTTCGGCTTCGGAGGAAACGACGCTTCACTGCTTATCTCGGCTGCTGACTTGTAATCAGTAATGCTTATCTCGGCGGCGGACTTATAATAGTATCAAAACCACCACATGCACACCACACCTATATATATAAAAGGACTGGCACAGATTTCCATCCAACGTCCGCTCTGCGACGACTGGATGCAAAACGGCGTGGCGCACAACGAAGCATACGTACGCGCCGACGACCCGAATTTCCGCGATTTCCTCGCACCGCTCGAGGCCCGACGTATGGGACGGCTACTGAAACGCGCGGCGGTGGTGGCGGAAACGGCACTGAAGGAGGGCGCTACGACGTGTCCCGATGCCATCTTCAGCGGCACTGGACTGGGATGCGTGGAGAGCACGGAGAAATTTCTGGAGACGCTGTGTCGCGAAGGCGAACACCTGTTGAGCCCAGCGCATTTCATGCAGTCGACCCACAACACTATCAGTTCGCTCATCGCCATCCGCACGCATTGTCATGGGGCCAACACGACGTTCTCCCACAAGACGTTTTCTTTTGAACAGGCGCTCCACGAGGCCATCATGTCGCTGCGGCTTGCCGAATGCTGCAATGCCCTCGTGGGGGGCTACGACGAGGTGACACCCTCCTATTATACGCTGCTGCGACGCGCCGGTTATGTGGGGCATCCGCAACAGGTGGCATGCTCCGAAACGGCGATGGCGGCCCTGATTTCCACCGAAAGAGAAGGGGCCGTTGCGCGGCTCGATGCTTTTCAGACGGGACAGGCAACGCAGGAAGGAGAGAGCGCCACGCGGCTGAAGCGTTTTCTGGACAATTGCGGCATTTCTCCCGATGATATTGACGCGGTGGTCACAGGCCATAACAGGGTCGCAAACAACGATGCCCGCTATGCCGCGCTCTGCATGGCGTGTCTGCCAGGGATTCCACAACTGCCCTACAAACAACTGTTTGGAGAAAATTACACCGTTTCGGCGCTCGCTTTCTATGCCGCCGCCAGGATGCTGCAACACGGCGCATGGCCGACTTGCCTGTCTGGCCTGCCGGCCACACGCCCGCCGCAACGCCTGCTCATCGTTAATCTCTCAGCCGATGGCGGCTATGCCTTTACGGTGCTGTCGAAATGATACCTACTTATCCCCAACTCCTAAGCCCAACCTATGAGCCTCACGTCTATTCTGCCTCATGGCAAAAAACAATACGTTGCGCAGTTCTTCACCCTTGAATCGGGCGAGAGGAACGGCAATTCGGCCACCTATCGTTGCCGCCTCTATCCCGAAGCGCCTGTTTTCAAGGCCCACTTCCCGGGATTTCCCGTACTGCCAGGGGTGCTGACACTGAAAATGGTGGTGGACGCCATCAACGCGTCGCAGTTTTTCTCCACGAAGACGCTAACGGTGCAGAGCATCGGCAATGCGAAATATCTGGCAGTGGTCAATCCGCAGGAAACGCAGGAGGTGGAAATCAGCGTGGCGCTGAAAGCGGAGAAGAATGCCGACGAGCCAGCCGTTTTCCAGTTTAAAGCCACCGTGCAGAACGGCGAGACGCGCTTCGCCACTTTCTCTTTCTCCTGCACGGCAGCCGACTTCATGACGGTGGGCGTGGAGGAGAACGAGGTGTGTGCCGTCATTCCGACATACCAAAACGCAAAGACCCTACTGAAGGTCGTGGCCGATGTGCACCGCGTGGTGGACACCGTGTTTGTGGTGGACGACGGCAGTAACGACGGCACCGCCGCCCTGCTCGACAAGGCCACAGGCAGCGAGCGCCCGGAAAAGGTGCTGACCCACCCGAAGAACTGCGGAAAGGGAGCGGCCCTGAAGACGGGACTGACGTATGCCCGCCAACAGGGGTTCCGCTATGCCGTGACGGTGGATGCCGATGGGCAACACCGCGCCGATGATATTCCCGCCTTGCTGAAAGCCGTGGAGGAAGAACCCGATGCCCTGGCCATCGGCAGCCGCGGACTGCAACATGAGAATATGCCGGCCAAGAGCACCTTTGCCAACCGCTTCTCCAATTTATGGTTTGCCCTGCAAACGCTCCAACGCCTGCCCGACACGCAAAGCGGATTGCGCGTTTATCCGCTGCGACGCCTCCACGGGCTACGCTGGATGTCGGCACGCTACGAGGCCGAACTCACCTTGCTCGTTTTCTCAGCCTGGGCTGGCGTGAAACTCCTACCTGTTCCCGTCTCTGTTTACTATCCGCCACGCGACCAACGCGTAACACATTTCCGTCCGGGACGCGACTTCACCCGCATCAGTGTGCTCAACACGCTCCTGTGTTTCCTAATGGTGGTGTATGGCTGGCCCAGGATTTTCTGCCGACAGATTGCAAGGGGCGTCAAAGGCGTGTTTCATAAGTAAGAGACACCTACTTATTCTCGTATGCTCCAAGCATTCCTCTTTATTCTTAGTTTCCTCCCATAACCCATCATGCCAAACATCTCCGACAGTTTCCGCACCCTCGCCATCGCCCTTTTGTTCATGATTGGACTTTTCGGCTGGCTCCTGCCAATGACCCTGCTGCTCGCCCCCTTCGGCAAGCACACAGAGGCCATGCGCCACCGCTTGATGTGGCGTGCCTGTCGGTTTGCCGCACGCCATCTTCCTGGAACGAAGCTGGAGATGAAGGGAGAAAAGGAGGCAGAATGGCAACGGCCATCGGTCTTGGTGAGCAACCACCAGTCGAGTCTCGACCTCCTGTGCCTACTCATGCTTTCGCCCCGTCTGGTGGTGGTGACCAACCAGCGGCAATGGCGCAATGCACTCTATGGTGCCGTGATTCGCCGCCTCAACTTCCTGCCCATCGGCATGGGTTTTGATGCCATGCAGCAACAAGTGGGACGACTGGCCAAGGAGGGCTACTCGGTAGTGATTTTTCCCGAAGGCACCCGTTCGCGCAACGGACGCCTCGGCCGTTTCCATCAAGGAGCCTTTGCCCTCGCCGCCCATCTAAAACTGCCATTGGTGCCAGTTGTGCTACACGGCACAGACCGCATATTTCCAAAAGGCAGCCATACGTTCCGACGGGGGAAAATCGAAGTGGAAATCCTTCCCGCCTGGCCCGCGCCCGACAACAATGAAGCCGCCATCAGAGAAACGCGCCACAAAATGCGGGCGCTTTTTATGGAAAAACTTGGCCAAGGGGGGGGTAATGGTAAAGTCTGTTATTCCGACACCAACTTAAGAGGCTATTCCCCTCCAGAATATATTTCCGACACCCACTCATCTTCTCACGCATGAAATCATCAGTCATCATCATCGGCAGCGGTTTGGGCGGCATGGCCTGCGGCATTCTCTTAGCACGCAGCGTCTGTCCGGTCACCATTCTCGAACAAAACGCCATCCCTGGTGGCTGTCTGCAACGCTTCCGACGGGGCAACGCCGCCTTCGACACGGGAATGCACTACATCGGCAGCATGGCCCCTGGCGAAACGCTCCACACGCTCTTCCAGCAGTTGGGCATTGATGACGACCTCCCCCTGTCGCCTTTAGCCCCTCAGGGCTACGACGTGGTAGCACTGGGCAGGAAGCGCTATGCCTTTGCTGCAGGGCGTGAGGCGTTTCTCAAAGAGATGCTCAAAGCGTTTCCTGAAGAAGAAGCGGCGCTGACGCGCTATGCCGACCTCATCGACGAGACGGCGAAGGCGGCTTCGTGGCAAAACAGCGACGAAACGGCAGTGGCGACACGTCTGGCGGAAGCGAGCCAAACGAGCCTTGACGAAATGCTCCGCCGCCTCACCACCAACGGGCGCCTCCGCCAGGTGCTTGCAGCACGACTGCCCCTGATTGCCGCCACGCGCCAACGCACCCCTTTCCTCCTCCATGCCCTCATCACAGATTTCTATGCTCGCGGAGCCAACCGCATTGTCGGCGGGGGAGAAACCTTATTCAAGATTCTCCGGCAACGCTTCGAAGCCTTGGGAGGACAACTCCTGACACGCCGCCGCGTGACCGCCATTACGACGGACGCCGACGGCGTGACTGGTGTCACAACGGCCAACGGCGAACACTTCGAGGCCCGCACAGTGGTGTCTGACGCCGCGCCCGCCGTCACGCTTTCTCTTATCAATTCTTCCGCCATCCGTCCGGCTTTCCGTCGCCGCATCGAGGCTTTGCCGCAAACCGTCGGCTGCTTCACGCTTTATCTGGAATTTAAACCCGACACAGTGGACTATCTTCCCTACAATTTCTATTCCTTCCCCGCTGGCACGCCTTGGGATTGCGAACGATACACGGACGAGGACTGGCCGCGTGGCTACCTCTATATGCAGGCCGCCGACAGCATCGCCCCACGCTACGCCCACACGGCAGAGGTGATTTCTTACATGCGCTGGGAGGAGGTGGAACGCTGGAAGAACACCACCGTTGGACACCGCGGCGAAGCCTATAAAGCCTTTAAGGAAGGCCATGCACAACGGTTGCTCGCCGCCCTGGAGCGCGACTTTCCGGGCCTCAGCACTGCCATCGTTGGCTACGAAACGTCAACGCCTCTCACCTACCGCGACTACACCGCCACGCCCCAAGGCAGTCTCTATGGTATCGCCGCCGACTGCCAAAGTGGAATGGCAGGCCGCGTTCCCATCCGCTGGCGCGTTCCCGGCCTTTTTCAAACGGGCCAAAACGTCAACTCCCACGGACTGCAAGGCACGCTCATCGGTGCCATGCAAACCTGCCGCATCATCCTGGGCTAACTCCACGGGCAGAGAGGTTATTTCAGACACAAAAGGGATGCTCTAAAGATTGCGCTTTAGAACATCCCTTTGATATCATACTCTTGGTATACTGATGCCTTTGGCTTTTCGCCAAGCTCCCAGTCTCCCTAATGTGTTCGGCTGATGGGGCGAGCCACCCATTTCTGCCAGTGTTTTTCCACGAAGAACACGCCCGTCAACAGCGTCAGGAGGCACCAGGCGTATTGCAGCGCCATCGGAATGTCTGGAAAGAGTTTGTTGACATTCCAAGAGACGTCTTGCAAGACGTAGAACACCAAACTGTATCTTCCATACTTGCACATCCACTGCGGCAGTTTAGAAATGGACATCAGGGTGAAGGAGACAACCAAAGAACCGAGATAGACCAGCAGACTGCACAGGAATATCCACCCTATGCCATATCCATATTCCTTGCTCAACTGATAGACTCCTCTCCTGTGCCATTCCAATTCGTGAATGTATCTGCATCCCAAACTGTAGACAACGACAAAGACGAGGAGCGTCAGCACGAAGAGAAGGAGCCGATGTGAACGGAGCTTTTTTAGCGCACTCTCTGGCATCAACGCGCCTATGACGAAAAACGGAAAGAAACAGAGGGTGCGCATCACGCACAACACGTCGGGACTCTTGTTGATGAGCAGCATGCTCGCTGGAACGAAGGCCAACGACAGGCAAAAGATGAGGGCTGGCTTACGCACCGTCTTTTGCAGCAGGAACAACATGATTTTCCAAAACACCAAGGCCAACAAATACCAATTGGAGAAGGTGGGCGACAGGAGATAATGCCAATCGTGGGCCACCAGGAAAATACTGACCAAGGCCATCATCGCATAGGCTTGCCACGTATTGTTGATGGTTCGCCCAATCTTCTCAAGGCTTATCTGTTTGCTGAAATAACCGCTCAAAAGAATGAACAGCGGCATGTGGAAAAGATAGACAACGGAATATCCTCCCAACACCACGCTATGCGTATATCTATACGGCTCAGAGAAATGACCGACCGCAACGAGCACGATCAAGAGAAATTTCAGTCCGTCAAACACTTCGTTTCTTTGTGCAGACATTTTGTGAATTGGCAAGTGAATAATAATTTCCAGTCTCCTTCAAACCTCCTCCTTATATATAATACAGAACATCGGAAAGAAGAAACCCCTGATTTACTACCCTGCAAAAGTACGCAAATATTTTTGCTGCCAGAGGGAAAGGAAGGGGGAAATTCCGCCGCAAAAAAAGAGCCCGGCAAACAAAGGCGTTTCAATTCCCTTGTTTGCCGGACACGGATTGTTTGCCGAACACCGATTGTTCCATATCAAAAGATCTCCATCTTCAGGCCGAAGGCGAGAGAGAGGATGTCTGTCAGCGTGACACGGCTGTTGGGCACTGCCGACACGACGTAGAGGTCGCAGGTGCTCAGTTCGTAATAGGCCGTGATGCTTTTGTTGAAACGGCGGTGGCGCCGTGGTATATTGTATTTGATGCGCTGTCCAATGAAGAGGTTATAACGCAGTTTGGTGTTGAAACCATAATATCCCTTGGTGTATTTCGATGGTTCGTGGCGCCAGAAGCCTTCACCGAAGATGGTGTTGGCGAAGCCGCCGCAGGTGAGCGGTTCGAGTTCCCATCGCTGGCTGCGCACCGACAGCGGGAGGTGCCAGGGAATGTAACGCTGCTTGATGGTGAGGGTATAATGGTGTTCACTGCCGTTGCAATTCGGAAGATAGCCAAAGAGGATTTCCGTTTCGAACTGGTTACGGCGCCCGTAATGCCAACCAGTGCCGATGGAGAACATGCCGATGGAACCTGCAAACTGCAGCGTGTGTTGGTTGGGGGCGAGACGCGCCCAATCGCGCTTCAAGCGTTGCGTTCGGCGGGTGTAGAAAGAAGTGGGCTCCGCGTCGGGGGCTTCAACGGTGTCGGGCTGAACTTGCAAGGTGTCAAACGATGGCAGCAACTCGGCGGCATCAATGGTGTCGCATTGCTCGCCGACAACGGTTAACGGACTGGCAACGGCACACAGGGCCGAAAGGCTAAACACGGCAACGAGAAAAACGCATTTACTGAGATTAATATGCCACGACTTCATAGCGTATACCTCCTTCCTCGTCAAGCGTAAATATCAAATATTTGCGGTCGTGGGCGCAACCACATTCGTAATAAGGCAAATCATCGCCATAGGGATAGAACACCGCCGTTGCGTGTTGGTGGCCACAGAGGGCAAACTGCAAATTGGGATACATCTTCATCTGATAATGGAAGAGGCGGGCCACGTTGTTGTTAAACTGGTCGGTGTAGGGCGCGGCGTGCATCACGGCAACGGTGCGCGAAGTGCTGGCGGGCAACTGCTGGCGGTCGGTCTCGATGAAAGAGAAATCGGGGATGGGCACCGAATAATCGTGCTCCAGCGCATTGGTATTGAGACAAACGAAATGCGTGTTGCCCGCATTGAAAGAAAAGTTCGGCTCGCCAAACATGGCGCGGAACACTTCCGGTCCGGTGGCCAGACAGTCGTGGTTGCCGATGAGACAAACATAAGGCACGCGGAGTTTCTGCAACTCATCGCGCATCCACTCAAATTCCTTGGTGGCGCTGAAGTCAGTCAGGTCGCCGCAATGAACAACAAAGTCGATGCTGTCGCGCCGGTTGATGTCCTTCACGGCAGCATGCGTCTCGTCGTACCAACGCTGCGTGTCGCTGATTACGGCGAAACAGATTTTCTTTCGTCCCGCCGTGCTGCGCTCAATGCGCTCAATGTTTTGCGCATTGATATGTTTCGTCCCGTCGATTTTGGCATCGTAGGGGTGATAGTCGATGAGGTCGCAACCCGTCAGGGAGAGCAGGCAGAGACCCGATATGAGGATATGTTTCATGGATTTCATACATGCAAAGGTAAGCAAAAGAATCTGATTAGCATTGTCCTGTAATTCGTGTTTTGTGGTATCGTGGACGACGACGCATCGAGCCTACCCTCTTCAATAGGTGCTTGATATTTTACACGCTGAAGAAAGCGAGGCGACAATGTGATTTGCATACAAGAGCCATGTGATTATATTGTACTGAACTCCATCAGTAGCCTTGGGAAATACATGGAACGATTGGCGTGTTACACTGCTATCCATTGTTATCTTGATAATGACTAAGCAGGAACGATGGCTGCCCTTACAATCATGGAGCGTTGTCAAAACAAGGCAATCAACGAATCCATAAGATATGCAGAATACAAGGATGTCAATGATTATCTGATAGGCAGGAAATCCATAAATATAGCTGTAGAATAGTAAGGCATGATGGTTTTGAACGGATAAAATAAATATTCTCCGTAGAAAACTATTATTTTTAAAGATAAAGTTGTACCTTTACACTGATAAATAACCATAATAAGGTAAAGGTATGAATGAGATTATGTATAAGGCAACCTCGCAAGGTGGAATCATAACCACCGCAGAGTTCCCAAACCAATCAGATTATCAGAAAATTGTGAGGGCTAAGGAACGTGGAGAACTTATTCGGGTTCGTCATGGGGTCTATGCTGTTCCTGACGCTCTTTTCAATACGATGATAGATATTGATCGAATCGTTCCCAATGGAATTGTATGCCTGTACAACGCTTGGGCATATCATCAGCTCTCCACTGTTGTTCCACCTTCCTTTTGTGTTGCCATAGAAGCCAAGCGAAAGGTGGCAATGCCGCCAACCCTACCGATAGAACTTTATTATTGGAAAAAGGAGAATTTGGAGTTTGGTGTTATGGATGTGGAAATGTCGGGCTACAACATTCGTATGACGGATATGGAACGTAGCGTATGTGATGCCGTCAAGTATCGCAACAAAATCGGATTGGAAGTATGCTCCGAGGTGATACGAAATTATCTGAAGAAACAGAACCGCAACCTAAGCCAATTGGCAGAATATGCAAAACGGCTGAGGGTTGCCAATATTTTGAAAAATTATCTTGAAATAGCAATAGAATAAAATGGGAAAGAAAAACTATGGCAAGTCTGTCAAGACTCGTCTGCTCAATCTGATGAACGAGACAGGCTATAAATATTTGTATCTTCTTGCAAGATACTTCAACGAGCGACTGCTGTACAGGCTATCTGTAAGTCAGTACAAGGACAACTTTCTGCTTAAAGGCGGTTCTTTGCTCTATGCGATGGATGGCCTTAACGCTCGTCCAACCATAGATGTGGACTTCATGGCAGAAAGAATAAGCCGTAACAGAGAGTTCTTAACAAAGGTGTTCCAGGAAATTTTGGGCATAGTCTGTGATGAGGATGGCGTTACGTTTGATACGGAAAACATAACGATGGAGCCTATCACTGTGGAAAAGAAATATCCTGGTACAAGGTTCTTCTTCACGGCACACATGGACAGCATTGTCCATAAAATGTCCGTGGACATAGGCTTTGGAGATGTCGTGACACCTTACCCTGCATCCATTGATTTCCCTTTGTTGTTGCCGAACATTCCGTCAGTCAATCTCCAAGCCTATTCGTTGGAGACAGTTATTGCCGAGAAGTTCCACACTATGTTGGACCGTGACGAGTACAATAGTCGAATGAAAGATTTCTTCGATTGCTACCAGTTGTTGACAAAACGAGAATTGCACGATGAAACACTATATGACGCTATCAAGGCAACATTTGATAATCGTGAACTTGAATACAATCCGAAACTGAAACTTTTCACAGTCGAGTTTGTTAATGATGCCAATCGGCAGATGCAATGGAAACTGTTTCTTCGGAAGATTCAATGGAAAGAAGAACTCAGCTTTAATGTGGTAATGCAAGTTATCACTGACAGGCTAAAGCCTATGGCTGAAAAGTATTGGAACAAGAAATAATTGTGGTAGCTGTGGCTACCTATATGTTTACTTTTTATAAGCCCAACGCAATTGCGCAGGCTTATAAAAAGTAATGTTGAAAAAATATTTACAGAAAACTTTATTTGCGACCAAGAACAGCCTTGAGGGCCTCCCAATGTTCTGGCGTCATGTCTTGCGGCGTGAAGATGCTGATGCCATCGGCACCGGCTTTGAGCGACGACTCCACGGCTTCGCGGATTTCCGACGGCAGGAGTCCGGAATATTCGGGGTCGATGACGTTCTGCTTGTCGCGCCAGTCCTTACAGATGAAGATGCCACTGATGAGAGGGATGTTTCTGCCCTTCAAGCTCTCCACCTCTTCTTTTGTCACGCGGCCCACCCATCCGGCAGGTTCGATGTAGAAGTCATTGTAGTTCATCGGGAAGAGCATGTCGACATCCCATTTCTGCCATTCCTGACGCACCATCCAGCGGGCGTAGCTGTTGGGGCCCGGGAAGACATCGGCACTAATTTTCTTGCCTGTCTTCTCATGCACCGTCTTGGCAATGCGGTTGACGAGCGCCGTTATCTGGTCGCAACGAAACTGCGCCCATGCCTCCACCTTCGAAGGGTCGGTGTATTGGCGGATGTCGATGCCCGTGAGGCGTTTGAATTTCGCCACACAGCTGTCGCAGTAACAATAGTCGGCCTTGGGATATTCGCCGTTCATGACGAGGCCATATTTCTTCCACAATCCCTCAGAGAGCACCACGTCGGGATAGCGGATGTAATCGAGCTGCACATAGTCAACCGTCGGAATGCTGGCAATGCGGCGGTATTGTTCGCAGAGAAAATCGCCCACTTCGGGGTTGGCAGGGTCGAGCGCCTTATAATGTGGCACATAAGCCGGATGCTCGTTGGCCGGTTCGCCCAAACGATTGACGGCATACCAAGAGGCTGGACAGTCGGGCTGAAGCATGGCAGGCATCCAAGCGTGGTATTCGAGATTGGCTTTTTTTGCCGCCCGCGACGCGATGGCGGTACGCAGGGAATCAAATCCAGCATTGAGGCAGATGCCGTCGATGCCGCGCTTCTTAAATTCCTTAAATTCCTTGAGCAGGGATTTCTCGTTGCTTGTGTTTTCGTCCCAACGCATCCAAGCGTAGACTTTCGGCTGGGCGGCCATTTGCAGGGCAAAGAAAGCCGCCATGAGGGTGAGCAATGTTTTTTTCATGGTTTGAGAATATATTAATAGGTATTTTTTCAGATGGAGAATGGAACTGGGGCACGCCACAAAGAGCATCTTTCAGTAATGACATCACTAAAAGATGCGCCCCATTTCGTTCACCGTCAGGCGTTTCCCGTTGGCATAGGTGGCGAAGAGCTGATACGTTCGGCTCGTGGTTTCGAGGTGAAGTCGCACGCCTTTCGGCAACGTCTTGAAGTCGGCCTCCGAGAAGCCCAATTCTTTCAAGGTGACGGCATAGCGGCGATGGCGCTTGAAGAAATCCTCCTGCGCATAAAATCCCGCCCAGAGGAGGCGACGCTCCGCGGCATCGGCCATCGGCACGAAAGCCTCCGGCACAGTTCCCGCCGTTGTCGGCGAGAGCTGCACGCAGCCCCATCGCTCTGGCATGTGCATCGCCACCAGTCCGGTGGCGCCCCATGTCCAGTTGTCTTCACGCAAAGGCCGGCCGTTGCGGTCTTTTTTCTTCACGTAGCGACCTGCGGCGTCTGTCGTGTGCTGCCATTCCACGCGTGAAAAGCCGATGCGCAACTGCTTTCCGGCCTCCAGCACGCGTTCAAATTCTGAGGCGAGTGCCTGTCGAGGAATGGCCATTTCGAGCGTCCATCCACGGTCGGTGTCGGAAGCATCGTTGAGCGTGCCTTGCACCGATGTCGCCACGAGCAGTCCCGGACAATTCCACTGAAACTGCACGAAGGGGCGCTGCGGAGCGCGGTAGGGATGTGTCAGCGAGAGGTCGAACACCGTGTTTAGGGCGTTGACTTCAACCTCGAAATAGTTGTGGCCGTCGCCATCGGGGTCGATAAAGACCTCGAAGTCGTTGTCGTGGTAGACAATGGTGTCGCGTTTCGTGAGCGTGGCCCATACGTGGGGCTCTTCCATCACGGCTGCGACATAAAGGTAATCGTCGTCCCAGAGCATCTTGGCGGTGGTGTGGTAACGCGGAGCGGGATGGTTCCCGCCACTGATGTCAACAAAATGCGTGATGTCTGCCGCCTGCTGCCAGGCCGCTTCATCGAGGCGGCCATCGATGTGGAGGGGCGAAGGCGTACGCTGACATACGTATTGCTGCACGGGAGTAAGGCGGTTGGCATAGCGCACCGTTGGCGACTGCTGCGCCATCGCCGCCGTGCCCAACAGGGCGCAAAGGCCCGTAAGGAGATGTTTCATAATGGGTATAGATTGGGCGTTCTTTCGGAAGAAACGCCACATGGTTTTCTTCGCAGAAGGCCTACATCAGTTTGACCAATACGGAGTCGATGCGCGTGTCGTCCATTTTGAGGATGCGGAAGCGCAGGGTGTTCCAAGTCAAGGTTTCTCCCTCATGGGGAATGTGCTCGAGGCGGTCGAGAATCAAACCGCCGACGGTGGAAAACTCGGTGGTGTAGAGGTCTTCTTTGTCGAAGTGAGCCAGGAAGTCGTAGAAAGGACACTGGCCGCGCACCACCCAACTACGGCCATCGGCACGCTCGACGATGTCGGGCACCTCGGTGGGTTCGTCGATGCTGCCCACAAGACCTTCGAGAATGTCTTTGAGGGAGACGATGCCTTGAACGAGGCCAAATTCGTCACAGACCAATGCGCGGTTGAGACGACGCGACTTGAGTTGTTCCAAGGCTTTATAGACCGTCATGTTCTCAGGGAAATAGACGGGCTTCTTCATGATTTTCGAGAGGGAGAAATTGGGCTTGCCCAAATGGAGCACCAATTCCTTGAGCGTCACGACGCCTTCCACGTTGTCCAAATTCTCTGCCACCACTGGATAAGCGGCGAAAGGCGTTTCGCGCAACACCTGCTCCACCTCGGAGGCGGTCATGTTCACGTCGAGAGTGACGATTTCAGAACGGTGGGTCATCAGCGATTCCACTTTTCGGTCGCCCAAGACCAGGGCGCGTTCCATAATGTCTTGCTCCACAGCCTGCACCTCGCCAGCATCGGTGCCTTCCTGAATGACGCTTTTGATTTCTTCTTCCGTGACGTGGGTGTTGTCGCGGTGGAGACGGAAAATCTTGATGAGGATTTCCGTATTGTGTGAAAGCAGCCACACGAAGGGGAACGACAGGTGGGCGAAGAAGGTCATGAACGGCGCCGACAGACGGGCGGTGGTGTCAGCGAGGTCGATACCGATGCGTTTCGGAAAGAGTTCGCCGAGCTCACATTGCAGATAGGTGGCAATGAAGACGATGATGGTCTTGGACAACGACGGCGCCATATCGGGCGAAACGCCCCAGTCTGCCAACACGGCGGCGAAATCGGAAGCGAGGGTCTCACCGGAATAGAGACCCGTGAGGATGCTCACGATGGTGATGCCGATTTGGGCCGTGGAGAGGAACTTGTCGGGGTCGTTCATCAAGTCGAGCGCCATGCGTGCCGAACGGCTGCCGGCCTTGGCTTCGCTCTGCAGACGGGTGCGACGCGCCGAAATCAACGCCACTTCCGACAGGGAGAAGAAACCGTTGAAGGCCACGAGTATCAAGATGATAATAATGTCGAACATATATATATAATGTATTGTTGTTCTGTTGTACAGCTTCAGAGGAGTGGCGACCTGCAATCTGCAAGCAATCCTATACCCACTCCAGGAATGGCAAAAGAAACAGGCAGAAACCATTCTACTTACCATTACTCAACCTGCAAAATTACCTTTTTTTAGCTGAATACTCCGCAGCCTCACTGCTTTTTTTGCCTCTCCTTGCTGTCGGATTGCAGGAAAAGCGTAACTTTGTGCAAGAACATAAGTAGGTGTTCAAAATTATTTTGTAGCATCCATGCAGGGGAGAACCTGTCTGATATTGCCTTGCCGTATTCTTTTGCCCCTACAACTGCCTTTCATCAGTCACGTAGCCCGCTACGCTCCTTCTTCAAGACAGCTGTAGGAACAAAATAATACGACAATTCAATATAAACTAATTCTGAACACCTACTTACAACTTTCAGAAATCATGGAAATAAGAATAAACTCTCTCGACGAACTGCACGAGGCCGCACGGCAAATGGTGCAGGCTATGGGCGAACACACGGTATTCGCTTTCTACGGCAAAATGGGGGCCGGAAAAACCACGCTCATCAAGGCGCTCTGCGACGTGCTCGGCGTCAGCGACATGGTGAACAGCCCCACGTTCTCACTGGTCAATGAATATCGCTCTGATACCACGGGCGAACTCATCTACCACTTCGATTTCTATCGTATCAAGAAAATCGAAGAGGTGTATGACATGGGATATGAAGATTATTTCTACTCGGGCGCACTCTGCTTCATCGAATGGCCGACGCTCATCGAAGACCTCCTGCCTGGCGATGCCGTCAGCGTGAACATCGAAGAAATGGAAGATGGTTCGCGCGTGGTTTCGCTGGACGTCTGATTTACCAACGAAGCAAGCTGTACCTCGATAAAGCATTCAAACATAAAAGCAAACCAGACCACCTACTTATGAAAAAATTAACCTCATTAACCTTAGCCCTCTGCCTGGCTTGTCCGCTCAGCGCACAGACCATCGCCAATATGAAAGACCTTACGGCAGGACAGAAAGCGGCTGCCACAAGTGTCAAACTGACTGGAACTCTGACTACGAAAGGCAACAGCGACATCCGGCAATTGCGCGACCTCTGCTGGCAACTGAAGCATGTTGACCTCTCCACGGCCAACTGCCCGACCTTGCCAGCCAACGCGTTTCATTCACGCCACCGCCTGGAGTCTGTCGTGCTACCAGCCAACCTCAAAAGCATCGGTACTCAGGCGTTTTTTGCCTGCGACGCCTTGAAGCAACTGACGCTTCCAACCACGCTGGAGGAAGTGGGCGCTGCGGCCTTCTCGGGATGTAGCAGTTTGGAAAGCATCGCCATTGAAGGGGCGCCGCGTTTAGGCGGTTTCGCCTTCCGTGGCTGCAACAACCTGCGCTCCATCAAACTGCTCAGCAAGGTGCCGCCCCAATGCGACGCCACCGCGTTTGAAGGCGTTGACATGAAAAAATGCCGCATCGAGGTGCCTGCTGGCAGCGAGGAGAACTATCGCAAGGCCGCAGGATGGAAGCGCTTTTTCGGTGCTGACAACAGCAAGAAGGCGGCCGTGACGTGTGTGCCAGAAGAAGCGTTGGTGCCTGTTCCGGCCGAAATGTCTGTCGCCAAGAATGCTGAGGTGCTGGCCGTGAAGCGCAACTGGATTGTCAAAGCGCCTGAGAGCCTCGCCAACGAGGTAGAACGCGCCAACGAAATGCTCGCAGGCCGCGGCCTCAACGTGGGCAAGCGCGGGGCCGCTGTGCTTCAGTTGGCCATCGACGCTTCGGTGGCCGAAGAGGAGGGCTACGTGCTGACGGTCAACGAGAAAGGTGTCAGCATCACGGGACGCACGGCAACGGGCGTGTTCTACGGACTGATGACGCTCGACCAGTTGCTCCGCGCCGACGCTTCGTCGGTTTGCTGCGACTATCTGCCTGCCCTCACCATCAAGGACGCGCCGCGAACCAATGTTCGCGAACTGATGGTGGACCCTGCCCGCATCTTCATCCCGTTTGAGGAACTGAAGCGCTTCGTGCCGGAAATGGCACGCTACAAATACAACGCGCTCCATCTCCATCTCGTTGATGACCAAGCATGGCGCATTGAAATCAAGGCATATCCAGAACTCACTGGCGCCGGCTCGGCCCGCGTGGGCATGGACGACATGCAGATTCCGTTCTCTGGTTTCTACACGCAGGAACAGATGAAGGAACTCGTGGCCTATGCAGCCAAATACCACGTGCAGATCATCCCAGAAATAGAAATGCCGGGACACGAAGTGGCCGCCATCCACTGTTTCCCGCAACTGACCTGCGGCGCACAACTCGTGCCCATCCGCACCACCTGTGGTGTGAGCAACGAATTGCTCTGTCCGGGCGAACCTTTTGTTTATGAATTTCTCGGCAACGTGTTCCGCGAATTGGCGGAAGTGTTCCCCTCGCCCTACATCCACTTGGGAGGCGACGAAGCTGGCAATCCGGCGCTCGACTGCTGGACCAACTGCGAAAAATGCCGCGCCTTGAAAAAGAAATTGGGCATCACGACAACAGACCGCAGCGAAAACTGGCGCCTGCAGAAATATCTCTTCGACCGCGTCATCGACACGCTCCGCACGCGCTACAACAAAACGCCAATGTTCTGGTATGAAACTGACTTCAAGGAAATACAGCCAGGATGTGTGACGTTTGCATGGCGCCACGGACTGACCAAGACGGCCATCGAAGCGGCCATCAAGAACAAAGCCAAAATCATGCTCTGCCCGGGCGAACACTGCTATCTCGACTATCCGATGCGCGGCGGCGACATGCCGGAGGTGAACTGGGGAATGCCTGTCACTTCGCTGCAACAGACCTATAAGCTCGACCCAGCATGGGGCATGGACGAGAAGTTTGAAAAGGAAAACCTCTTCGGCGTGACGGGTACGCTCTGGAGCGAATGTATCAACTCGCCGGAACGCCTCTTCTATCAGGCTTACCCTCGTGCCCAAGCGCTGGCCGAAGCGGGATGGAGCCTCCAGAAAAACCGCTCTTGGGAGGGCTTCATGAAACGCCTCAAACCAACGCTGCTTGACATGGAACGCCGGGGTATCTCTCATTCCATGGCTTTCTGATTATAATTATTAGGTGTTCAGAATCAGCAATGTGAAAGGACGATGAAAAGGAAAAACGGAAAGGCCAGACGGTAACGGTTTTCCTCTCCAAAACACGTCGCACTTGCCGATTCTGAACACCTGCTTGTAAATAACGCTTATGAAGTGTCTACACATCATCACTCCGGTGAAAGACTCCATTGAATCAACGATGGACACCATCAAGGCGGTTTTGGCTTCCAACCTCAACGTGCCTCACACCTATACCATCTACAACGACTTCAGCACGCCGGAAAACACGGCAAGGCTGGAGCAGGCTTCAAAAGAGATGGGGTTCCGCCTCGTCAACCTCGCGGACCTCACCGATCATCCGTCGCCCAACTATCTGCTGGTGTTGCAAACGGCACGCCGCGAAGCGCTGGAGGCCGAAGCGGGACTTTGCATCGTTGAAAGCGACGTGACGGTGCGCCCCGACACGCTACAAGGGCTTTACGACGGCGCCACGGAACGCACCGACTGCGGCATCGCGGCTTCGGTGACGGTGGACGAAGCGGGAGATATCAATTATCCTTACCTTTACGCCAAAGGACTGGAAAACCAGGTGGTTGACAACCGCAAGCACCAGAGTTTCTGCTGCTCATTGCTCACGCCGGAACTGATGCGCCGCTTTGATTTCGGACTGCTTAATCCAGAGAAAAACTGGTATGATGTCACCATCTCACACGAAGCGCTCGCCGCTGGCCTACACAACTATCTGTTTACGACGCTGCCCGTCGTCCACCGGCCACACCAGAGCCGCCCGTGGAAACAACTGAAATATAAAAACCCGCTGAAGTATTACTGGCTGAAATACACACGCGGACTGGATAAAATCTAAGCTATGCCCATCGCATCTATCACTTCACACACTTCCCTGCCCCACCCCTCCACGCTCGTGCTGCATCCTGATTTCGCCGCGCTGGAGCCTTTCATGCGCTCGTTGCCGCAACGCATGGAAAACGGCGAAGGGACGGTGATCCACAAGGGGCGCAACGAACTGCGCATCATGGAGTTTGAAGGCCGCAAACTGGTGGTCAAGGCTTTCCGCCGTCCGCACCTCATCAACCAGTTTGTCTATGGCATCTTCCGCGCCTCAAAAGCGAAACGTTCTTACGACAACGCCCTCCTGCTGCAGGGCCTCGGCATCGGCACGCCGCAGCCCGTTGGCTACTATAACATCCGCTCTGTGCTCGGCCTGCGCTTTGACCGCAGTTATTTCGTCACGCTGCAATCAGACTGCACCTACCGCTACGAAGCGCTCTTTGAACAGCATTTCAGCTATGAGGCCGACGTGCTGCGGGCCATCGGACGGCTGACGGCCAAACTGCACGAAAACGGACTGGCCCACAAAGACTACGGACGCGCCAACATCCTCTTCAAACAACAACCCGACGGCACCATCAAGCTCGAACTGGTTGACCTCAACCGCATGGCGGTCGGGCCGCTCGACATTCTGGCGGGATGCAAGAATTTTGAACGCCTGCCGGCAACGCCGCAGATGCACCGCTGGATGGCGGAGACTTATGCCGAAGCACGCCACTTCGACGCGGAAGAATGCTTCAAACTCATGGAGGCATTCCGCGCCACGCAAGGCGGGAAAATCGACGGGAAATATTAAGTAGTAGGTATTTACCATTACTAACGCCCCTTTACGAAGGGAGTTCAAAATCCAGAAAAATATCTGCGCGGTTTTTTTGCCAAACAACAAGTGACAAAGCATGTGCACATGATAAACGAACAAAGCACGAGAAGGAGCGCCCTGAAAGGGCAGCCAGTCCTCAGCCCAGGGCAACGCCCTGGGTATCAGCGTATAAACGCCTACGCCCTGTAAGGGCAAAAGTATGGGCGAACGATTGATTTTTACTTTTGCCCTTACAGGGCGTAGGGATTGGTAACATGGCACCCAGGGCGTTGCCCTGGGCTGGGAACTTGCTGGGCTTTCAGCCCGCGCAGGGCCGCAAACAAGGCTTTTTTCGCACAATCTCCACCCCACTAAATATTTCAATTTTGAACACCCTACCTTTCAGGGGCAGCATGCGCCGCTCTACCAATCTTGATTTTGAACACCCTACCCTTTACGAAGCCAAAAAACCAAAGCATGAATCCAGGAAAAGAAACCATAGCTGCAGTTGTCGTGACCTTCAACCGACTAAAATTGCTGAAACGAACCATCGACGCTCTGCGCAACCAGACATGGCCGATTGCTGAAATCGTTGTGGTCAACAACGGATGCACCGACGGCACGGGAGAATGGCTGGAAACGCAAAAGGACCTCACTGTCATCACGCAAGACAACGTGGGCGGATCTGGCGGTTTCCACACGGGAATCGGGCATGCTGCCACGCTCCACACTGATTTCATCTGGTGTATGGACGACGACGTTTTCCCAACGCCCACCTGTCTGGAGCGCCTGCTCGAAGCGGCCCATACGCACAACGACGCGGCGATTCTGGCACCGAGGCGCTGGCAGGAGGGACGCATCGTTTGCCACGACTTCACCGACTACAACCTCACGCGCCCTTTCTCGTCGATGTATCGGGGACGTATTGCCAAACTGCAGGTGACGGAGCCGACCTACATCGTCGGCACAGCCTTTGAAGGACCGCTCATCCGCCACGATGTGGTGGAGAAAATCGGGCTCCCCAACCGCGAGCTCTTCATCTTCTGCGACGACACCGACTATTGCCTGCGAGCCCATCTGGCGGGTTTCCGCCTGCTTTATGTGCCCGACGCACGGATGGAAAAGGAACTGTTTTTCTCCGACGATTCTTGGAGCCAACGCGAAGAGAAGAAGAAATGGAAACGCTATTACCAGGTGAGAAACGCCACCTATCTCAGCCACCACTACGGACGCAACTGGGGCGTGCGCACGCTGCGCGGCTTCATTGGCGTGGCGGGCTACATCCTCACGGCTTTCTTCACGGCACCTTTCTCACGCGGCTGGCGATATAGCGACATTCCGCGACTCTGGCGGGCCTATCAAGACGGACTGCACGAACGACTGGGAAAGATATAAGTAATGTTGAAAAAATAACTTCCACAATTTTGCCGTTGGCAAGTAATATTTTATTTCCTCCCCTGCCTTTTCGGCTCTTTTCGAACTTATTCTCAGTCACAATGCTCGCATTGCTCCTTCGAATAAGCTCAAAAATAGCTCAAAAATGCAGGCGCAAAATTGCGGAACTTATTCTTTCAACATTACTAAAGGACATCTCACTATTCCTAAAATTATGAACCTCATAGACACTGCCCTCCGCATCGCCATCGCTGCCCATGCGGGACAAACAGACCGCGACGGCAACCCCGTCATTCTCCATGCGCTCACCGTTGGGCTGATGGGACACACGGACGAGGAAAAGGCGGCAGGATTTCTGCACGATGTGGTGGAAGACTCCGACCTCTCCTTCAACGACCTGCTGCGCGAAGGCATTCCCACGGGCATCGTCAATGCGCTGCGACTGCTCACGCATGAAGCTGGAACAGACTATGATGCCTACATTCAGCGCATCATCTGCTCGGCCAATCCCATCGCTCTACAGGTGAAATACAACGACCTGCAACACAACTTCGCCCGCGGAAAGGCCCATCCCGACCTCCAGGCGAAGCACGGCAAGGCACTTGAGATGGTCAAAAAGGCCATTGACGACTGCTCAAAGGTGGACCTCTACCAGGCCCCGACAGACCCTGCGTTCGAAGTGGCCATCTTCGCCTGCGGCTGCTTCTGGGGCACGCAACACCAGTTTGCCAAACAGAAAGGCGTTGTCAACACCTTGACGGGATATACGGGCGGAAAGGAGGCCTTTCCCAGCTATGCCGACGTGCGCAGCCACAAGACCCACCACGTGGAGGCGGTCATCGTGGAATACCGCCCGGAAGAGGTGTCGTATGAAACGCTCTGCCAACTCTTCTTCGAAATCCACGACCCGGCACAGACCGACGGCGTCGGACCTGACATCGGGGCGCAATACCGCAGCTGCATTTTCTTCCGCAACGAAGCGCAGAAGGCAACGGCTGAACAAGTGATGCAGACGTTGCGCGAAAAGGGGTACGAGGTGAACACGCTATTGCTGCCTGCCGAAGATTTCTACATCGGCGAAGCCTACCACCAACACTATTACGAGAAAACTGGAGGCGAGCCCTATTGCCACGTCAGGACAAAGAAGTTTTGAAAGACGGAGGCACGACGAGCGCAACAGACAGAAGCGGAAAACGGAGCCAGCGAAACGCCCCCCTGCGGGAATATCGCAGAATTTCGCGTAAAAAACCGCAAAGCGCTGAAAATAATTGCGTTTATGTGCTGACGAACCAAAAATAAGTTGTAATTTTGCAGCCGTTTAGAGTCCGTTGGGGCAAAGGAAGCAACTGTGTCCGCAGTTCGCCTCGCGGAGAAAACCGTTTTATCATTAATATTACAATGTACGCAATCGTAGAGATTAACGGTCAGCAGTTCAAGGCAGAAGAAGGCAAGAAGCTCTTCGTCAACCACATCGCCACCGCAGAAGGCGGCCAGACTGTTGAATTTGACAAAGTGTTGTTGGTAGACAACGAAGGTAACATCACCGTAGGTGCCCCCACAGTTGAAGGTGCCAAGGTTGTATGCGAAGTACTTTCTCCGCTCGTAAAGGGTGACAAGGTGCTCGTGTTCCACAAGAAGCGCCGCAAGGGCTATCGTAAGCTCAACGGCTATCGTCACCAATTCACTGAATTGACTATCAAACAAGTTATTGCTTAACCCTAAAAACGTAGAAGAAAATGGCACACAAGAAAGGTGTAGGTAGTTCTAAGAACGGCCGTGAGTCGGCTTCACAGAGATTAGGCGTTAAGATTTGGGGCGGCCAGACTTGCATCGCCGGTAACATCATCGTCCGTCAGCGCGGTACGGTTCACTATCCTGGCAAGAATGTAGGTATGGGCAGCGACCACACACTATATGCTCTCGCAGACGGTGTTGTAACGTTCAAGCGCGGTCAGCGCGACCGTAGCGTCGTTTCAGTTGAACCCCAAGCTGAAGCCTAAGGCAAAAGTAACAAACAAGTAACAGAAAGCGCCCGCTTCTCGTTGAAGAGAAGTGGGCGCTTTCCGCTTTTATAGACTTCGGCGACGAATGGCGAATACAACGAAAACATATTTTGCCCATTTATAATTTGGCCTCAGACGGCGCAACAACGAATTAGACGAATTTACGAATTTCAAGGACGCAGAAAGGGGGCGAAGCACTGTAGCTCACTTTGCTCGCAAAGTGAGGGCCACGGACACGGAGCGAACAATTACAACGAAATCATATTTGGCCCGATTTATGATTTGGCCTCAGACGGCGTAACAACGAATTAGACGAATTTACGAATTTCAGGAACGCAGAAAGGGGCGAAGCACTGTAGCTCACTTTGCTCGCAAAGTGAGGGGGACGAATATTATAGCGGACCTATAGCGGACTTGAAGCACGGACCTATAGCGAACTTGAAGCATTTTCGCGACACAATCGTGGCCCTCACTTTGCGAGCAAAGTGAGCTACAGTGCTTCGCCGCAATGAGCGGCGCAATGCTGGCGCCGCAATAGCTCCCCATTCTCCAGACATATCTATAATCATTCCCTCGAGAAGCCATACATATTATCTACTCGCGGCCGAAGGTAACGCTACTCGCGGCCGAAGGTAGCACGAATCGCGGCCGAAGGTAACGCTACTCGCGGCCGCGAGTAGACAACTTATCATAGGGTTTAGGAAAACTGCAATCTTGCAGATCACTCAGGCTGAGGAGGCATAGGTATAAAAAAAATGCAAACACGCGTCTCACGACGAATGTTTGCCTCACAGAACTTATATAGAGATGAAAAAACTATTCTTTTTTCTTAGGGATTCTTGCTATCCCTTTTTTGACAATGCAAAGGTATAAAACAGATTTTATTTACCCAAACAAAAAAGCATGTTTTTTTGCCGAATAAATATTTTTTATCACTGCAAAAGTTTTATTTCATTTTCCCCTAAGGTGATGCGGTGTTTGCTATAGAGTGTTCCGACTGCGCGCTTGAAGGTTTTCTTGCTGACAGAGAAGCGGTTAGCTATTTCTTCGGGCGTACTGCGGTCGGTGTAAGGAAGGGTGCCGCCGTTGGCTTCCAACTCGTCGAGCAACACATCGGCGAAATCACGGAAACGACTTTTTCCGATGCGCTCTAAGGAGATGTCAAGTTTGCCATCGGGACGCAGCGTGACCACCGTTCCGCGCAGCGTGTCGCCCATTCGCGGTGTCTGTCTGTAAATCTGGTTGTCGTAAACCAAACCAGCATGGGCGTTGTCGACAATCACCTTGAAGCCGAGGGGCGTGCGGCCCTGCACGAGCAATTCAACATCTTTGCCGCGATAATAGTCGGCTGAAGAAGCCGGCGTGAGATAGCGGTCGACTTTGGCTGTGCCAACGATGCGGCGCGTTGACTCGTCGATGTAGATATACACCACGTAACTTCTCCCCTGCTCCATCTTCGTTTTCTGTTCACGGAAAGGCACGAAGAGGTCTTTCATCAAGCCCCAGTCGAGAAAAGCGCCATATTCGTTCACCCACGACACGCGCAGGCAGGCAAACTGTCCGACAACGGCACGGGGCTGTTCGGTGGTGGCAACGAGACGCTCGCTCTGGTCGAGATAGACAAAAACGCGCACGCGGTCGCCAGGGTGCATCTCGCGCAGGACGTAGCTTTTTGGCATGAGCACTTCGCCCACGTCACCTCCGTCGAGATAGGCGCCGTGGTCTGTGAATCTAACGATGACGAGTTCGTTCCAGTTTCCTAATTTAAGCATGGTTTGAAGGGTCTTGTTCTGCGGCCTCAGGGGCAGCGATGTTGGATGTTTCTGTGGTCTCCTCGGGTTGCATGCGCGAGCTTTCGGAGACGATACGGCCATCGGCCAGATGGATGGTGCGGTCGGTGAGCGCAGCGAGCTCTTCGTCGTGCGTGACAATCACGAAGGTCTGTCCGAATTTATCGCGCAAGTCGAAGAAGAGCTGATGGAGCTCGGCCTTGTTGTGGCTGTCGAGGCTTCCAGAGGGTTCGTCGGCAAAGACCACGTCGGGCTCGTTCATCAGCGCCCTCGCCACTGCCACGCGCTGGTTTTCTCCGCCGGAGAGTTCGGCGGGCTTGTGGTTGGCGCGGTCGGCAAGCTTCAGATATTCAAGGAGCTGCAAGGCCCGCTGACGCGCTTCGCTCTTGTTTCGCTTGGCAATCAGGGCCGGAATCATCACGTTTTCAAGCGCAGTGAACTCAGGCAGGAGTTGATGAAACTGGAAGACGAAGCCGATGTGTTCGCAGCGGAAACGCGCGAGCTGGCGGCGATTGAGTTTCAGGACGTCGTGTCCGGCAATGGAGAGCGAACCGGCATCGGGGTTGTCGAGCGTTCCCATAATTTGCAGCAAGGTGGTTTTACCAGCACCGCTGGGACCGACAATGCTGACCACTTCGCCTTTCCCGATGTGTAGGTCGATGCCCCTGAGCACTTCGAGTTGGCCGAAGGATTTATGTATGTTGTGTATGTCTATCATGAGATATGTCTTGTTCTGAGTGCAAACTTACCACTTTTTAGGCTTTGGCACAAGGCATGCTCAGTATTTTCTGAACGTGAGACGGGAGGTTTCCGTTGAGAGCACGAGACGCGAGGACGAAAGATGGTCGAAATGGAAACGTCCGGAAGGGCTGACACCATAGGCGCTCAGGGCCGACGGAGCAACGAGGCTGTCGTAGGGCGAAGCGTAGATGTTGAGCATCACGAGGCTGTCGGTCGTGGTGCGAAACGTGGCCAGGAAGAAGTCGGGCTGGCTCATGCGCTGCGTCTTCATGAGTTTTCCCTGGAAGGTGTAGAAAATACTGTCGGCATTGGTGGCGACGAGGCTGCCATCGCTGAGACGCTCCCATGAGACGAGCTGCCAGTTGCCGCCGAGGTCGCCGTTGTCGTCCATCTTCTCGCAGGAGGACACACCGGCAAGGCCGGCAAACGCCAAGGCGCACAGGATGATATAAAGAATTTTCGCTTTCATCTGTTTGTTTTCGTTTTAGAGGTGAAGCGGCGGCGGGTCAGAAGTGGCCCGTTTTGCGCAACGTGAGCATGCCGCCGAAACTGTTACCGATGAGGCTGCCGCCGTTGGAACCGACTGCTGCCGAGAAAGAAAGGCCATGAAAATGACGCGGGGCATAGTCGGCCTGCGCCATGAAATAGTTGGCAAACTGCGGCTTGATGTTTGGCACTTCATAGCTGCCCAGCGACCGCACATGGGAGAAGAGGAGGCGGTAGGAAAGTTCGGGAAGCGGCTGACCGGAGAGGCCGAAATGGTGGGCGGTGATGCGGTTGTGCTTGAACTTGATTTCTCCATTCTCGTTATAAACTGGCGAGAGCAACAAGGGATTGCCCATTGCCTGTCCCCAATGTTGCCAGGCGCCATAGAAACTGTGGTTGTAATAGTTGTCAAGACCGCTAATCTGTATGCCGAGCTCTGGTGTGGCATCGTGGTAAAGGCCGCCCGTCTGGTCGGTGGTGCGCAAATGTTCGTAGAGCACAGTCGAGACGAAGGGATTCTTCGGCAACGTGGCCTCAACGCCCCAAAGCATGTCTTTCCAACCGTATTCCAGGAACATCTGCGAATGGTCTTCAAAGAAATGTTCGGCATAGCCCTTGAGGTTCCAGTCTTTTCCCTTCCAATTCAACTGAAAATGCCAACTGCCGAGCTGGTTGCCTTCGTTGTTGAGGTAGGCGCCGTCGAAGGCATCACTGCCGCCAGGGATGAAGGCGTGCCAGAAACTCTTGAAGCCGTGGCCCATATTGACGTGGGAATTGTCGAAGGTGGGGTCATCGGTGCGACGGCCGACATTCCAGGCTTCGCCACCAAACTGGGCAGACATTTCCAAGCCGCCGATGAAGGAGAGCGGGAATTTCTTCTCGTTGCCGATGCGCAGGAAACCGGCTTTGCTGTGGTAGAGCGCATTGGCCGAATAGAGGGCGCCCTCTGGATGCGTTTCGCGCTGCCAGCGGTTGTCGGTGAAGAGGCCGTAGGCCAAATGGCCCTTGACGGCCAGCCAATTGTGGGTGCCAGGAATCGCCCAGAAATCGGGCAGTTCCACCCTCACCTGCGGCACAGGCCGCGCATTGACGCTCTGCGTGAGGCCACCCGACGAGAGGGCCGCGTTTTTGAGCGACTCTCCGCGTTCCTTGGCGCCGACACTGAGGCGGAAGGCTCGCAGGTCGACATCGAAATAGAACTGCTGCACGACGGCTTTGCTGGTATAATTGGCGGGAATGGCGGAGTCGAGACCGTAGCCAACACGCCAAAGGCGGGTGCTGTCGGCCTGCGTGCTGCGCTGAACGCGAGCACGGATATAGCCCGAATTGTTTTCAACGGAAGAGAGTCCGTAGCGGTTTGAGGTCAGCCAAAACGGTGCATAGTCACCGCTGGAGGCCGTGCCGCTCATCTCAACGGCATAATCGACATCATGCGTGAGGCGGCTGATCTGCGCCGAGGCAGGCAAGGCGCTGCACGCAAAGCCAACGCATGCCGAAATCAGGAGGTTTCTTTTCATGGGTTACTGTAAAAAAAATAGCAGATTCTAAGAGGGCCGTACACAATGAACATGCGTGTGTCTTTAGAATCTGCTTATGATTAGACTTGCGTCTGCCTTATGGAAATTCTGAATCTCTGTTTCAGAAAATCAGGTCTCGGAGAAGCCTCAGCGAAATATCATCCGTTTGGCTTTGCCGTCTGCCATCCAATCAGCGTCCGCCGTACATCTTGTCGTAGTATTGCTGATAGTCTGAGCCGCTGACAGTTTCCACCCAATCGCGGTGTTCGAGGTTCCAGCGGATGGTCTTAACGATGCCCACTTCGAAACTCGTCTCAGGATACCATCCCAAGTCGGCCTTGATTTTCGAAGGATCGATGCCGTAGCGCTGGTCGTGTCCGAGGCGGTCTTTCACGAAGGTGATGAGGTCATCGTTGATCCAGTCGATGCTGATTTGTCCGTTGGCATCGCGCTCCTGTCGCTTGAGAAGGGTGCGCCATTCTGGGTGTTCTTCCATCAATTCGCGGATGGTGCGGATGATGATCTTCACGATTTGAATGTTCTGGCGTTCGTTGTGTCCGCCCACATTGTAGATGCTGCCGTCTTTGGCATTACGGATGACCATGTCGATGGCCTTGCAGTGGTCTTCCACATAGAGCCAGTCGCGCACATTCTCTCCCTTGCCGTAAACGGGCAACGGTTTTCCTGCGAGGATATTGTTGATGATGAGCGGAATGAGCTTCTCCGGGAACTGGTAAGGGCCGTAGTTGTTTGAGCAGCGCGTGATGCTCACCGGCATGTGGTAAGTGTCGTGGTAAGCACAAACGAAATGGTCGGCAGAGGTTTTGGATGCGCTATACGGGCTATGGGGCTGCAGCGGTGTGGTTTCGGTGAAGAAACCCTCTGCGCCCAAAGAGCCATACACTTCGTCGGTCGACACTTGATGGAAGCGCACGCCGTTACGCCAAGTCGGGTAGCCCTGTGCGTCGCGTCCCGTCACCCAAGCGGCGCGAGCGGCGTCGAGCAGGTTTTGCGTTCCGAGGATATTGGTCTGCAAGAAGAGCTGCGGATTGTCGATACTGCGGTCGACATGGCTTTCGGCAGCGAAATTGACCACCACGTCGAATTTATATTCGGCAAAGAGGCGATCGAGGAGCGGACGGTCGCAGATGTCGCCCTTCACAAAGAAGCAACGCTCGTTGTCGACATCGCCAGCAATGGTGCCGAGATAGCCTGCATACGTGAGCAAATCGAGCACCACGACGCGCACGTCATCGTGCTTGGCCAGGATATATTTCAGATAGTTGGCTCCAATGAAACCAGCGGCGCCGGTGACCAGATAATTTTTCATATATACGTTTTTGTTTGTTTCTTAGAATTTCTTGCCTCTGACGATATTGAAGAACGTCATCCAGAGAATCTTGCAATCAAGCCCCCAGGAGCGGTGTTGCAGATAATAGAGGTCGTAGTGCAGGCGGTTGACCATCTTTTCGATGGTGTCGGTGTAGCCGTTATAGAGCGTTGCATACGAGGTGACACCGGGACGAATCTGATAGAGATTCGGATAGCGGTTGTCTTTCTCCATGATCTTGTTGATGTAGTATTGGCGTTCCGGGCGCGGACCGATGAAGGCCATGTCGCCGCGGAATACATTCCAAAGCTGTGGGAGTTCGTCAAGATGGTGCTCGCGCAGCATTTTCCCGACCTTGGTCAGGCGGTTGTCGGTTTCTCCGCTGGAGAGCTTCGGACCGCCATTTTCGGCGTCGATGCGCATGGAGCGGAATTTGAGGATGTTGAACGCTTTGCCGTGAAGACCTATGCGCTCTTGCTTATAGACGGCCGGACCGCCGTCTTCGAGTTTGACAGCCAGATAGCAAAACAGAATGAGGGGCGAAAAAGCCACGAGACAAACCGCCGACACAAGAATGTCGAACGCCCGCTTGGTAAAGCGGTCGAAACGGTTCATCCCATCGGGGATCACTTCATATTTTTCTTCAGTTTGCTTCATGCTTGAAATCTGTTTTTCTTCGCTGCGTCCTGCGATGGACGCTGCTTTTCTGCCTTTGCTTTTTCACGAGCGGGGCATTATGTCTGCCTTTTGCGGAGGACATTATATATCCTTAACGCACCTGCGGCTTATTTATTGCCTTTCATGACCGACAATATTTTCGTCTTCATGAGGTCCCACACTTTCGGCGTGAGTCGGCGCACGAGATAGAAGCCGTTGATGTCATATCCGTTTTTCCGGAAAGAGCGCAGGATGTTGGTGTTGCCTTGGATGATTCTCCGCAGCGACCCGTTGCTTTCTCCGCCTGTGCGCATCCAGATGAAAGTGCGCGAGAGATATTTGTTGCGTATTTGGTGTTTTCCAAGAAAACGAAGCATGAGGTCGAAATCGGCCGACACCTTCAAGTCTAAGTCAAAATATCCGTATTTTTCATAGCAAGCGCGGCGACAATAGAATGTGGGATGTGCCGGATGCCAGCCTCGTTTGAAATAGCCGGGCTGGTATTGCGAGCCCTTCCATTTCCTGACGACTTTGGTGATATCGTTGGCGGCGACAAATTCAAGGTCGCCGTAAACGCAGTCAATATCGTCGGACTCAAACGCTTTGACAACGTCGGCCACGACTTGTTTGTCGTAGAAGAGGTCGTCGGAATTGAGAACGCCGACAATGTCGCCCGTTGCCATGCGCAAGCCTTTGTTCATCGCGTCATAAAGCCCTTTGTCTTTTTCGCTGACCAGACGTAGACGTCCACCAAAGCGCGGTTCGTAAGCCTTGACAATTTCTTGCGTGCCGTCGGCCGACAAACCGTCTACGATGATGTATTCTATGTCTTGATAAGTCTGGGCCAACACGCTGTCCAACGTGTCGCGCAATGTGGCGGCACTGTTGTAGGTGGCTGTTATGATGGAGACTTTCATTACGTTATTGTTGCTTGCTTCGGTATGGCGCACTAATCACCGGCCGCTGTTCCTCCCCATGCTTGACATCGGAACCGGCACAACGGCTTTGCATCATACGGATTCTGTTGATTTGTTTTCTCGGATAACGGAAATGCTTATGTAACTGCCATTTCCTTCTGCTTTCCAACCACGCCTCAGCCTCTTTCTGAGAAAGAAGCAAGCGCAGGTTTCTGGAAAGCAAAAACATGCCTACGCCCCAGCAATAAAGGGGCAGAGTCATCTTTGCTATATCCTTGTATGTCAAAATACTGCCTGAAGGCAGACCGACATAGGGGCAAATTTAGTTAAAACGTCTGAAACAACCAAATTCTTAGTGGAAAACTTACGGGGCTTAAGCATTTTAAATGCCTATATTTTACGGGCAAGCCGTCAGTTGGATATGCTCATCGCGCTGGTCGAGACGTTGTATTGCACGGTGCGGTAACGATAAAGGGCGCGACTCTTGCCGTGCTGCTCGTTTCCAGCATTGTTGAGGTCGTAAACGCAACCGCAACGGGCGCATTGCAGGGTGGAGATTGAAGAGAAATGAAGGGGACGGGTAATTTCGGAATTATCGTAGCAATTGGGGCAGGCCAACTCGTAGGCCACCGTGGTTTGCCCCGTAAAATCGGGAATGGCAGGGCAACCGACCACGAAACCAGAACGATAGCCATAGGGCTTGATATAACCGAATGTGGCGGTCGGCGTATATGGTACTTCCTTCCCGTCGCTGCCCTTAAACAGATACTTGCCGTTGGGGAAAGTGATTATGCAAAACTGGCCGGGATTGGTCAAAGCGGAGCGCAAGGGGGCGGTGGTATTGACATATTTGAACACAAACCTCGCAGACCAGGGGGCATAAAGGTCTTCTATATCATCGGCACAAGAAGCCACGAAGAAGCCAAGAAGAAGGTATGCTATGTGTTTAAACGGCAATCTCATTGGAGTATAGTTTATTGTGTACCGACAGGGAAGGGCGGGCCAAAGAATGAAATGGATGTTCTAAAGACAGGGAAGGGCGGGCCTAAGAATGGGAAAAGTGTCCTAAGTAATCTGGCGCAAAGAGATGTATGCCATCGGACGCGGTCTGTCGGCGGGCGACAGGAGGCGAATTGCCCGACAGAATCATCTGGAATTAGTAACCAAAATACTTAGAACACTTTTAGTTATGCCATCACTCTCCGCCCAGAAGTTTCTTTTCGGCTTCGCTCACGCGCTCAAAACCGAAGCGGGCATAGGTGGCCTGCATGAAGGCAGCAATGCGGTCGTTGCACAGGTTGCCGATGGAGCCTTCGTGGGTGTGGTGGATTTCCTTGTTCGGCGTGAACTGGTGGGCCTCGATGTCAAGTCCCACTTTCTTGTAGGCGTCGCGGAAAGGCATGCCTTCAGAAGCGAGGCGGTTGACCTCTTCAACGGAGAACATGAGGTCGTAACGCGCATCGTCGAGGATGTGCTCATTGACGCGCATACGCGCCACGATGTAGGTGGCCATACGGAGGCAGGAGAGCAACTGTTCGAAGGCTGGCAGGAAGACTTCCTTGATTTCCTGCAAGTCGCGGAAATAGCCGCAAGGCAAATTGTTCATGATCATCACCACCTGCGTTGGCAAAGCCTGGAGTTTGTTGCAACGGGCACGGATAAGTTCAAAGACATCGGGGTTTTTCTTGTGGGGCATAATGCTCGACCCCGTGGTACACTCATCTGGCAGGCGCACAAAACCGAAATTCTGACTATTAAACATGCAAGCGTCGAAAGCCAGTTTGGCCACCGTGCCGGCGATACCAGCGAGAGCGAAGGCCACGTTGCGCTCGTTCTTTCCACGCCCCATCTGGGCATAGACCACGTTATAATCCATCGAGTCGAAGCCGAGCAATTCGGTGGTCATCGTGCGGTTGAGCGGGAAAGAAGAACCATAGCCGGCGGCAGAACCGAGCGGATTGCGGTTGGTCATGCGATAGGCGGCCTCAAGAAGCAGCATATCGTCGGCCAGACTTTCAGCGTAGGCACCAAACCAAAGACCGAAGCTGGAGGGCATGGCCACCTGCAAATGGGTATAGCCTGGCATGAGCACGTTCTTATAGCGTTCGCTCTGCTGCTGAAGTTCCGCGAAGAGGTCGCGCACCGCCTCAGCCACCTCGCGAATTTTGTCGCGCGTGAAGAGCTTGAGGTCAACGAGCACCTGATCGTTGCGCGAGCGTCCGCTATGTATTTTCTTCCCCATGTCGCCCAGTTTGCGGGTGAGCATGAGTTCCACTTGCGAATGCACGTCTTCGATGCCATCCTCAATGACAAAGTTGCCCGACTCCGCCACCTGATAGATGGCACGCAGTTCGCGAAGAAGAACGGGCAATTCCTCGTCGGCAATCAGGCCGATGCTGTGCAACATCGTGACGTGTGCCATAGAGCCAAGCACGTCATACTTTGCCAGATAAAGGTCGAGTTCACGGTCATGGCCGACCGTGAAGCGGTCAATCTCTTCCGTCACATGAACAGACTTCTCCCAAAGTTTCGCTCCGTGGAGCGTGTTTTCGTTATTCATTTTCCGTCTGAAAATTAAGCTCTTTCTAAACACCAAGTCTATTGCATAGGCGCCTGCGCCGCAGCTGCGAGCACATTGGCCAAACCGTCGGCAGCCTGCTGCAGGGGTTTAGACACCATGCCCTTCATAAAGAAATTCACCTCGGCGCCAACGGTGACGCGCATCTTCGTGGCGCATTCACCCTCCGGCAGCAACTGAATCCACACATAAAGCGGGATGGGCGACCCTTCACTGGCAAACTTGATGCACTTCGGGTCGCGCTCAACGATGCGCAATTCAATCTGCGCCATCGGTGTAGAGAGTTGCAGGGAATCCTGCGTAAAGGTGATGTCGTTGATATACTTGCGAACATCTGCCAACTTGTCGGCAGGCACCTGCGAGGAAAGTTTTTCTTCCAACGCGGGGTCGTTGATGCGCTGCTTCAAGCTTTCGAGATTGCGCAAGTCGGCAAAACGTGCGTAGATGGCTTCCTGCGCCTGTGGCAAATGTTTTACTTCACTTTCAAATTTACTGAGACTCATTGGTTTCTATGTTGTATTAAGGGTTGCCGCGCTTGAAGCGGCAACACGATTTATTCTTCTTTGAGTAATGGTGAAAGAATTACTAAGGGGAAAAGGCAGCAAATGCCCGTTTACATCTCGACGCGCACGGCCTTCGTGACATTTTCGATACTGCTCAGCGAGTCGCAGATGTTCTTAACGTCAGACGTGTCGTAGACCACGATGTCGAGCGTGCCGTCAAAGAGGCCGTCTTTCGTTTCGAGCGTGATGCGACGCACAGGACTGTTGCGCTGCTTATGCAGCACGCTGGCAATCGTGTAAAGAACGCCCTGACTGTCGACACCGCTGATTTGCAGGCGGCACTCAAACGGAATCTGGCGGTGCATATCCCAATCGCAGGCAATGATGTTATTGCCATAGCGCGTCTTGAGTTTCATGGCTGTGGCACAACTGCGCTTGTGGATTTCCAGTTCGTTTTTCGGCGTGATATACCCCAAGATGTCGTCGCCAGGAATCGGGCGGCAACAAGGAGCAATGACACATTTCTTAAACGTCTCCTCGTTGACCACCAGCGTCTGCTTGCGATTAATATTCTTGACGAAATCAGTGTTGTCGATGTGGTTGATGACACAACCCTTGTCGGCCGACTTCTTGCCGATAAACGGAATATGGCGCCACCAGCTGTCCTTGCCGCCTTTTCCCTTGATGCAGTCGAGGTCACATTCATTGGGAATGATGCGCTCGTCGGCGATGGCAAGGAAGAAATCGTCGCGCACAGTGTATCCGTGGAAGCGCATGAGTTTGTCCAGCACAGCCGGCGTACACTGAACGTCGTTCCTCTCCAAGAAAGCACGGAGTAACTGGTCGCCCTTTTGACTCTTCTCGCGGCGCTCGCGGCGTAAAATGGCCTGAATCTTGTTGCGGGCCTTTGCCGTCGTGACGAAGTCAAGCCACTCCGGCTGCACATGCTGCGCCTCGGTGGTGATGACCTCCACTTGGTCGCCGCTCTTGAGCTTATAATTGAGCGGCACGAGCACATGGTTGACCTTCGCACCGAAACAGTGGCATCCCACAAAACTATGGATGGAGAAGGCAAAATCGAGCGCCGTGGCACCAGCGGGCATATTCTTGAGGTCGCCTTTGGGGGTGAACACCAAGATTTCGTTGGAATAGAGATTGAGCTTGATAGTATCGAGCAAATCGAGCGTATCTGGCTGCGGGTCGTCAAGGATTTCCTTGATAGAATTGAGCCAGCGGTCGAGTTCGCTCTCGTCGTAAGGCGCATCCTTATCCTTGTACTTCCAATGCGCGGCAAATCCCTGCTCCGCGATGTTGTCCATACGATCGGAACGAATCTGCACCTCAATCCATTTGCCCTGCTTGCTCATGAAGGTGTTGTGGAGCGCCTGATAGCCGTTGGCCTTCGGATTGGAAAGCCAGTCGCGGAAGCGCGTAGGATGCGGCTTATAGATTTTGGTGAGCGCACCGTAGATGCGGTAACACTCATCCACCTCGTCCTTACGGTCGTTGGGCACGAAGACAATGCGGATGGCCAGAAGGTCATACACCTCGCTGAAGGGGATGTGCTTGTTCTGCATCTTCATCCAGATGGAATACGGACTTTTGATGCGGGCTTTCAGCGTATATTTGATGCCCATTTTGTCGAGTTGCTGGCAAATGGGCGGCGTAAACTTGTCGAAGATGGTGTCGCGCTCAGGCTGCGTCTCAGCCAACTGCTGCTCGATGCGATGGTATTCATCGGGATGTTCGTATTTGAAACTCAGGTTTTCGAGTTCCGTCTTGATTTTGTTCAAACCGAGGCGATCGGCAATCGGGGCGAAGATATAGAGCGTTTCGCTGGCAATCTTATATTGCTTGCGGGCCTGCATGCTTGAAAGCGTGCGCATGTTGTGTACGCGGTCGGCTATCTTTATCAGGATGACGCGCACATCATCGCTCATCATGAGCAAGAGTTTCTTAAACGTTTCGGCCTGCAACGAAGCCTTCTCCCCGAAAATACCGCCCGAAATCTTCGTCAGTCCCTCAACGATGTTCCCCACCTTCGGGCCGAAGAGGTTCGTGAGGTCCTCGTTGGTATAATCGGTATCTTCCTCCACGTCGTGGAGCAAGGCCGCACAGATGGAAGTGGAGCCCAGTCCGATTTCCTCACACACGATTTGCGCCACGGCAATGGGGTGAAGGATATAAGGCTCCCCCGAGAGACGGCGCACCCCCTTATGGGCCTGCTTCGCGAAATTGAAGGCCTTGGTGATGACTTCCACCTTGCGGCGGTGGTTGGTGGCCAGATATGTATCAATCAAGTGCTGGAAGGCAGCTTGAATCAGTTCCTCATCTTTCTGTTCCTGAGGAGTAAGCGTCGGAGTATTAGTGTCTGTCATGGCGCGAAGGTTTTATTATGTTGTTTGACAAGACGACGGCTTGGCTAAGACAATGGCAGAAGCGTTTCTGTGACCGCAACGGGCCCCGCCGCCAAACGGCGATTGCCCGCCCTCCATTGTCCAATTGCGAGAAAAACACACCTGCCTCCCGAAGCATTCGGCCACCATTACTAATGGTATGCGTCGACGCTTCGGAAGGCAGGTGCATGAGCATATTTATTTCACTCTGATTTTCTGACCAGGCTTAATCATGTTACCCTTGATTTTATTCAGTTTACGGATTTTGGCAACCGTCGTGTGGTTTCGGGCGGCAATCGTGCTGAGCGAATCGCCCTTACGCACCGTGGCCGACCGCTCCGTTGATCTGCGGTTGCGCTTATGGCGTGCCGCCGTGGAGCGCGACTGCGAAGCGGTGCTGCGCGTCGGTTCCGCCTTGGGCTCGCTGACCGCCACCACAGCGCGACGCGTCAGAAGTTCATCGGCACGATAATTATAGATGGAGTCTTTCTGGTCGATGAAGGCCAAGATTTTCTCCTGCGGCAGGCGGATGGCACAAGGCTCCGTCTGTCCCGGAATCACGCTGGTGCGATATTGCGGATTGAGCGCACGGATGGCCTCCACGTCGATGCCGCAGAGCGCTGAAATCTGCTCCATGTGTACGTTGCGCGACACCATAATCGTATCGGTCGTCACAGGGATTTTCGTTTTCATCGGACAGATATTGTGCTCACAATAGTACGTCATGATGTAGTTGGCCGCGATGAAAGCTGGCACATAGCCGCGCGTTTCCTGCGGCAAATAAGGATAGATGGTCCAGTAGTCACGTACGCCGTCGGCACGGTGGATGGCCTTGTTGATTTTCGTTGGTCCGCAGTTATAAGCGGCAATCACCAAGTTCCAGTCGCCATAAATCTTGTAGAGGTCGCGCAGATACCTAGCGGCAGCCCACGACGACTTGATGGGGTCGCGGCGTTCGTCGACGAGGCTGTTGACTTTCAAATCGTAGCGTTTTCCCGTGGCGAGCATAAACTGCCAGAGGCCCACGGCCCCAGCGCGGCTGACAGCCGTTGGTTCGAGCGCCGACTCAATAACTGGCAGATACTTCAATTCGAGCGGCAGACCATAATAGTCGAGCGCTTCTTCGAAGATGGGGATATAGAAATTTCCGGCGCCGAGCATGTACGACACCGAGCGGCGCAAGCGTCCGCTATATTGGTCGATAAACTGCTGGACGATGCTGTTGTAAGGCATTTCCATCACGGCAGGAATGCGTCCGAGGCGTTCGCGGTAGACCTCCTCTGGGAAAGGCGGATTGTAATCCGGATTGACGCAAGTGGTGTCGGGATAAAGATATTTCTTGGCGTGCCACTCATTGAGCAGGGAATCGGCATTGAGCGTCATACCCTCTGGCAGTTCAATGACTTCCTTGCGTCCGCTTCGGTCGTCATTGACGGTAATTTCGTTGACGTTCTGCGCAGAAGCCGTCGTGCAGAAAGCACAGGAAGCCAATGCGAGCAGAAATACTTTAATGCGTTTCATTGAATGCGATTTGTTCTTTTTTAAAATAGGGAAGCTCCTGCCAGTTTATCTTGGCAATGGGCCTAAATCAACGGCGCTCCCGTCCGCAAATGCGGAATCAAGAGCCGTCCCTTCACTCTCCGTTTAGCTATTGTTTTACCATTACTTAAAGGGGTGTTCTATAAATTAGTTTTAATGGAGATTCTTTATTTAGGATTGACTTGGCCGCTTTTACAGTTCTCACTCGCATCTTGCTGTATTTCAAAGACTCACATAGCTCGCTATGCTCGTCTTTGAAATACAACAATCTGCTTCGCGATAAATGTAAAATCGACTCAAGCTAATTTATAGACCCCCCCCTAAAACGACAGGTTGCAACCGATGCCGTAAGAAGAAGGCGTTCGGCCAGGGAGTCCGTTGCCGTTGTTGATCACAGCCGGTTCCAGACGCATGCTGAGGTCGGGCGAGATGTCGAAGACCGAGAGTTGCGCATCGACATAAGCGTCGATGACAGAAAGGATATAGACCCCGATGAAGCAGAAGGCGCTCAGGTCGCGATAGCGGCGGTAATAGTCCTTCTTGCGCTTGAAGATGTTTTTGAAGCGGTCTTCGCGCCCCGTGATGTCATATCGCGGCGGCAACATGTCCAGATAGCTGTTGGTGTTGGGGTCGTCGTCCATGATGTCGAGGTAAGCCTGCGAATAGTCGCGATACATCTGCTGGTTCCATTTGAAGGCATAAGTGCAACCGAGGAATCCGCCGTAGAAAAACGGGAGTTTCCAATATTTCCGGTTGTAGATCTGCCCCGCGCCAGGAAACACGAGCGAGAGCCACAAGGCCCGCTTGGGATCTGGCACGAATTTTGGCCGCACCTTCTTCCGCATCTTGGCCGTGGCATTGAGAATGGAATCATTGACGTTGCGCAAGCGTGCCGTGTCAACAGCCGTTGGGTGTGCGGCAGCGGCCGCTCTCACGCCATCGACGATCGGCGCCACCGTGTCGGCCGCCACGACGGCCTCTTCCAACTTCAAGGTGTCGATATGTTCGGCCATCGGAGACAGCCCAACGCAGAGCCCCTCGTTTTCAACATTGCCCGCGTCGCTACTGGCAGGCAGCGGCACCGACGGATGCAGACAGGCGCCTGCGGCAGCCGGCAGTCCTGCAAGAAGGACCGATGCGATGAAAAATCTGGCTAATGAAATCTTCACCATAAATAATTTCTAATTGACGGAAAACAAGCAGGCGGCAATTGCAGCAGCATTCTGGAAAGCCTTCCAAACGTTGCCTCGCCCTTCTGCCGATAGAGCCATCAGTTGTTTTGTCCTTTGATTTTGTCGAATAGGCTGATGATGCGTTCCAACTCCTCTTCAGAAGCAAACGGGATGCTAATTTTCCCCTTGCCCTGCGTGGAGCAAGTCATCTGCACCTTCGTCTGGAAGAAATCAGACAAGCGCGTTTTCAAGATATTAAACTCCTCCGGCAACCGCTTATTGCTGCGGTCGGTGAGCTGATGGCGGCCGCTTTTAACGGTTTCGCCGTTGTTGAGTGCCTTGACCATGTCTTCCACCTGGCGAACAGAATAGCCCTTCTCCTTGATTTCGTTGAAAAGCTTCACCTGGAGCGACGGTTTTGCGAGTCCCAGCAAGGCACGCGCATGTCCCTGGTCAATTTCCTTGTTTTGCAAAGCCACCTGCACCTGTGCCGGCAATTTCAGCAATCGCAGATAATTGGCGATGGTGGCGCGATTTTTCCCCACCTTCTCCGAGAGCCGGTCTTGCGTGAGCGCATACTGCTCGATGAGGTTCTGGTAGGCCAAAGCGATTTCAATGGCGTTGAGATCCTCGCGCTGTATGTTTTCAACCAGCGCCATCTGCATCATGTTCTCGTCGTCAGCCGTGCGGATATACGCCGGAATAGTGTCCAATCCAGCCAACTGCGAAGCCCGCCAGCGCCGTTCTCCGGCAATGATCTGATAGAAGCCGTCGTCCATCTTTCGGAGCGTGATGGGCTGGATGATACCAATCTGTCGGATGCTTTCGGCCAGTTCCTCCAAGGCGGCGGGGTCAAATTCCCTGCGCGGTTGGTTGGGGTTGGCCTGAATGCTACCGATGGGCACTTCGTTGATGGACGAAGAACCGCTCGTATGCACCTCCTCCGTTGAGATGAGCGCATCGAGTCCACGTCCGAGAGCTGGAAATTTCTTATGTACAGCCATGTTTGTTTATTGTCAGAGAATCTGGAAATCGAAAAACACATTTTCTAAGGACAGCCATGAAGCTCAGGCCCACCGAAGGGCAGCCCTGCAACAGTCTGCAACAGGAAGGACACACGCAGCGTTCCTCTTCTGCCCAGTCCCAATAGCAACATCCCCCACCCCGACACTGCACGAGTGACGCCGTGGAGGATTTAGTATTTAGCAATGGCAAGTCGTCAAGACCTTGCAACCATTGCTTACGCATTCTTCTTGATGATTTCCTTAGCCAGCGCCAAATGGTTTTTGGCGCCTGTTGATTCAGCATCATAGAGAATGGCAGGAAGTCCGTGGCTTGGCGCCTCCGAAAGTTTCACGTTGCGCTGGATGACCGTTCTGAACACCAGTTCCTGGAAGTGTCGTTTCACCTCGTCATAGATTTGGTTGGCCAGACGCAGTCGCGAGTCGTACATCGTGAGCAGGAATCCTTCGATTTCCAATTCCGGATTTAGTTTTTTCTTGATTATCTTGATGGTGTTGAGCAACTTGCTGATGCCTTCCAATGCGAAATATTCACACTGCACTGGGATGATCACCGAGTCGGCAGCAGTCAGCGCATTCACCGTGATGAGCCCCAAAGAAGGCGAACAGTCGATGAGGATGTAGTCATACTCGCTCTTGAGCGGCGTCAACAGTTTTTTGAACACATATTCACGTCTGTCGAGATTAAGCATCTCCACCTCTGCTCCGACGAGGTCGATGTGCGAAGGCACGATGTCAAGGCGCTCGATGTCTGTCGTGTAAATAGCCTCGCGAATATCGGCTTGTCCAACGAGACATTCGTAAACCGAACAGTCAATCTGGCTCAAGTCGACGCCAAGGCCGGAAGAGGCATTGGCCTGCGGGTCTGCGTCAACGAGCAGCACTTTCTTTTCGAGTGTTGCCAGCGATGCAGCCAAGTTCATGGAGGTCGTCGTTTTGCCGACGCCCCCCTTTTGGTTTGCTAATGCAATGATTTTGCCCATAGTTTTCAAATAGCAAGCCTTCTGAAAGGCTCTATGATTCTGCAAAGGTAACAAATTTTCTCCGAACTGCCCTGCTTTATACTTTTTTTCGTACTTTTGCGTAGCACTTCGCCACCCCGCCGCAAAGCGCGGAGAAAACGGATTAAAGCGCAGCGACACCGGTGGCCTGCACTGAATATAAGTAAGTAATGGTAAGTAGGCAACCATATCACTTCATCCCGAACAACCCAAACAAAATGTCCAGACCCTATATTCTCATCTCCAACGACGACGGCGTGCAGGCACGCGGCATCAACTTCCTAATTGAAACGCTACGCCCCATTGCCGACCTGCTGGTGGTGGCGCCCGACTCGCCTCGCTCTGGTTTCGGATGTTCCATCACATCTGCGGCCCCCATCCACTACAAGAAACTGCACGAAGAGCCGGGACTGACGGTGTGCTCCTGCACCGGCACGCCAGTCGACTGCGTGAAACTCGCGCTCAACCTGCTCATCGACCGCCGCCCCGACCTCATCATCGGCGGCATCAACCACGGCGACAACTCGTCGGTCAATACGCACTATTCTGGAACGATGGGCGTGGCAACGGAGGGCGCATTGCAGGGCTATCCATCGGTGGCCTTCTCGCTTTGCGACCACAGCGAAAACGCCGACTTCACGCCGCTGGCGTCCTACATCGTTGACCTCGTCTTTAAGTCCATCGCCCTCGGCATGCCGCCTTTCACTTGCCTGAATGTCAACTTCCCGAAGGCCAACAAATTCAAGGGGGTGCGCATCTGCCGCATGGCACACAGCCGCTGGCAACACGAACTGGCACGCCGAAAGCATCCTTACGGCGCCGACTATTTCTGGTTGGTGGGCGACTGCGAGGAACTGGAGCCGGAAGCCACCGACACCGACCGCTGGGCCTTGGCACACGGATATGTGGCCATCACGCCGACCAACCTCGACGTGACAGACTACGAACTGCTGAATGTTTTGAAGCAGACTTTCTGAAACTCAAAGAAGACACGATAAAAGCCAAGGAGGGCGTTCTGAAACGAAATCGTTCAGAACGCCCTCCTTGTTTTGTCATCTACTCGTGGCCGCTGGTAGCACTACCCTCGGCCGCGAGCAGCATTACCTTCGGCCGCGAGTAGCGCTACTGGCGGCCGCGAATCGATGACTTGTTATGCTTTTTAGGGAGACTGGTAACGTCCGTTTCTCGCTTCTGCCGCTGCAAGGAGCGAGAAACGGACATTCGGCGGAGGTCTGAGGCGAAGCACGCTTCATTTGCCCAATGGCACAAGTCAACGCACACGTAAGATGACCTTGCTGGTTCCATTCACGCTTTTCACAATGTTGACTCCCGATTGCGGTTTGCTTAGGCGGCGCCCCTGCAAATCGTAAAACACTGTTTTGTGGGATTTTGCAACAGAGACATCATCAATGCCGCTTGGGGTGTGACAGGTGAAGTAACCGTCAGTGCAGTTTGCATACCAACTGTTGATTTTATTAGGGTTAAACTTAATCGCGCCCTCAAGCGACTCACATCCATAAAACATCTCGTCAACCTTTTTTAAAGCTGTTACGACAAAACTATCGGTGGCGTAGATGGTTTTGAGTGCTTCACAGAAAAAGAACATGCCATCCATATCCGACACGTTACGTGTATCAAAACCAGAGAGATCGAGGGTGACGATATTCTTAGAATTGGAGAACATATTGTTCATATCCGTCACTTTCTGGGTGTTGAAATTTGAGAGTTCAAGACTTGTAATGCCTAAACATGCACTGAACATGCCGCTCATGTCTATCACATTATGTGTATCAAATTTTGACACATCAAGAGATGTGATACCGACACAGTCATTAAACATATAAGACATATCCGTCACGTTGCGTGTGTCAAATCCTGAAACATCAAGTCGAGGAACATTACTGCAGCTTTGAAACATGTGTCTCATGCTCTTCACTTTCGAAGTATTGAATTTAGAGACATCAAGCTCTGCGAGCTTTGGACAAAGACTGAACATGTGAGCCATATTTACCACCTCATCGGTGTTAAGGTTTTCAATGCCGACGATACTTTCGAGCTCATAGAACTCATTGAACCAATAATAACAGCTTGTGGGACGCGCATTGGCAAAAGAAGGGTCAAAAACGACCTTTCTTATCTTTCTTTTGTATTTAGCCCATGCCGGTATGGTTTTGTCCTTGTTTAACTGTATTCCTCCGCCTACGTCATACTTGAATGTTAGTGTACTTTGGCTTTCGTCAAACACGGCATAGGCATTTTGTGCCGACAACTGGCCAGCCCATATTGGCAAACACATCAGTATCGTCACAAACCGCCTGGCAGCAATCCTTTTCGAGTGTAAAAAAATCTTCTTCATATTCATAAACAAAAAAATTACCGTTTGGTGGATCAAGCTGATGGTTGAAAGAATGATTACATTTGACCTGTGATGCACTCCTCCATATAGCATACCCCAGCTCGGGATAAGAAATAGTTCATAAAAAGTCGCTCACTTTGCTCGCTAAGTAAGGAGGACGAATATTACAGCGGCCAAACATGGGCTAAAAAACCAAGAAGGTCATGCCCAGAGCATTGGCCATGTTCGCTACGTATTCGTGGCCCTCACTTTGCGAGCAAAGTGAGCTACAATGCTGGCGCCGCAACAGACGATTGTGCGGGCCAGCGCTAATCTCCACCGCGAGGGCGTTGCCTATAAACACCCCAGCAGGCCTGCGTTCAACCTTTGGCAGCCAAAGGAGAAGCCTGCACATAGGTGCGGGCACCGAGTTCTTTGTCGAGCATGTAAAGGCCGTAGCCATTGCCCTGAATCATTTTGAGGTTGTCGATGATGTTTTGGGCGTTTTCCTCTTCCTCCACCTGTTCATCGACAAACCACTTCAGCATGCTCTGCGTGGCATAGTCGTTCTCGGCCGTTGTCAGGGCAAAGAGGTTGTTGATGAGCGACGTAACCTTCTGCTCGTGGGCCAATGTGGCTTCAAAGACAGCGAGGGGCGATTCCCAAGTGGTCGGCACGGCCTCGATGGGCTTCAGGTCGACACGGCCACCGCGCTGGATGATGTAATTGAACATGATTTTGGCATGGTCTTGCTCCTCCTGGAATTGCACTTCAAACCAGTTTCCCATTCCTGGATTACCATTGGCATGGGCATAGGCTGCCATAGAGAGATAAAGATAGGCCGACCACAATTCGGCATTGATTTGCGCGTTGAGCGCAGCTTCTACTTTTGGATTCAACATTGTTTTTGATGTATTTAGTAACGGTAAATTGGTTGTCCTTGTTTTCAGTCGCAATGCCCGCATTGCTCCTTCTATTATTTTGCAGGCTAATTTACAATTAAATATCAAAATCCCTCATCTTTTCCCGATAGAAAATGGTTACCTCCACGCTCCTTCTTTCATAAAGAGGCATCATCCACTGGTTTCACTACTGGGGGAAGGAAGACATAAGTATTACCAAAACATATTCAAATTATGAGAACCATTTTCAACACCATTCTGCTGGGCGGGGCATTGGCCCTGTGCAGCTGCGACAAGGACGACGACACTTACACCGAACTGCCACAACCGCCCGCCAGCAAAGTGACGCAACCTGTCTTCGATAAAAACCTGACCACGACGACGAGGGAGGACGTGTCATTTAGATGCCGATTTAAGGACGGCGGCGACAAACTGAACAACATCAGCTGCACCGTTCACTGGCGCACCTATTCCTCGAAACCGACGAAGACGCCAACGGCTTCCGACATGACGCGCCACGAAGCCATGCGCACGTATGCAAGCACATCCTCAAGCACCACTTTCGACAAAACCCACACAGGCTTCAACGGAGGCACTTTTGTCTACTATTATTTTGAATGCAGAAATTCAAAATATACCACCAAGACAAATGTGACTTACACGATTGTGAAGAGATAACTTGCCTCGCAGAACCTTCCGAAGAGCCTGTGGCGGGTTTTGTTTTAAGTGATGATGAAAAAAGAAGGAGACCATGAGTTGGCCGCACCGACAAACTGCTTTGTCAAGCGCCAATTCATGGTCTCCTGTTTTGTTTCTCCCACACGGGAGGTCTTCGGCGTGTGTGTGTTGGGGCAGCAGGACTTGGAATCCCGCTGCAGGTTTTCAGGTTGCCTTCTCCCCGTTCACTCTCTCCTCGAAAAATCCGGCGGCATAATCAAGTGCCTGCACCACCCGCGCCACGACTTCGCCAACGCAATGGTTTTCGAAGACATGGAAGTCATAGTTGATGGCCACAGCGCCGTTTTCCAACGTCATGGCTTTGACGAAACGCACACTGCGGTTGGTGGCGTTGACGGCATCCGACAATTGCGCCACACCGCAGCCGCGACGGAGAGCGAGATGGGGAATGCAAATGCGTGCCATATCGGCCCGGGGAGACGGAAGGAAGAGATAGTGGCGCTGGTTGAACATGAAATGCCAACCAGCAGGCAACACACTGTCTACGCGGCCGTAACGGCAACGGATTTCCTCTATGATATGTTTTTGTACGTTATTCATGATGCTATGGTGCGTTAGGGAAATTGCCAGAAAGTACTGGCGTGTCTGTGGAGTCTGTTGTTTCATCTGCTTTGCATAGGACTCTTCTACTTGGTTTATGAGGCAGAAGGGCGTAAAGTAACCCATCCGCGCTCCCCTTTCGCACAGGGCGTTCCTTTTCGCGCTTTGTTCGTTCAACATATCCGCCCAACCATCAGTCGAGCATCACGAAGGCCGCCCAATAATAAGGCTCTTTATATTTCTCCCGCACCACCTTCTTGGCGGCTTCAAACGCCTTACGCTTGTCGCTTGGGGCACCGTTTTTCAGGAGATGCTCATAGAATGCTGTCATGAAATCCTGGGTGGCCTTGTCCTTGACCGCCCACAACGACATCACGATGGTGCCGACGCCGGCCTTCTTGAAGGCACGCTGAAGTCCGTAAAGGCCCTCGGCCGTGGCGCGGCCCTGTCCTGTCTGGCAAGCCGACAACACCACCATCTCCGTGCCGCGCAAATCCATCCGCGCGATGTCTTCTGCCTGCAAGATGCCAGAGAGCACACCGCCCGGCAGCGGTTTGCCGAGCCACGCATGGTTGCAGCCAGAAAAGACGAGACCAGAAAGCAACATGGCATCGTCGTAGCCTTTGAGATAATCCACCTTGGCGGCCTCAAGCGGCGTGTAATAAAAACCGTGGGTGGCGATGTGGAGCAAACGGGGCGCACGGCCGTGAAGACGAAGGAAGGATTCTTCCGTTCCGTTGTTGCCAGAAAGCAACGAGACGTCCCAATGTCCGGCACGCAGACTGGAGGCAATGGCACGCGCCTCTTTTTCCGTTCCCGGCAAATTCCTATAGACGGAATCTCCGCGAAGCAGGCCGCCACGCTCGGCAAGGAGGCCAGAGAGGTCATATTGCTTTGCCTTTTCCTGCATGGCAAGCAAATCCATGTCGTAGTTCAGTCCGCCATAGACCACCGCCGTTTTCGCAGCATAGGTCTTCGGCTTCTGCTTCCGTCCGAGCAGTTCGCGGGCCGAAGAGAGGCGAACGAAATTGTAATGGTCGCCGAGGAGCGAACCGTCGGCAAGGGGCAACGACTCCAATGCCACGCGGAAGAGCAGTTGCGAGGGAACGTAATAAACCGTTGCACCCTCTGCCACCTGCCCTTTCAAGGGCTCCCAAAGCAGCTTCAACACGTCGGGGGCGAAATCTTCATCATAGAAGAAGTCGGGCCGCGCGATGTTGAGAGAATCCATCTGTCTTTCGGCGAAGAGCGGTTTCAAAAGCGGGTGTTTCTGTTTTTTCTGAACGACGAAGGCGGCATATTTGCGCCCGTTTGTCTTGGTGACGAAATCCGTGAAGTCAATCAGCACCTCTCCCGGTGCCAGCGCCTGCTGAACGCGCTGATAGTCGGCCTCCATAAAGGCGGCCATGTCGCGCCAACCCTGGCAGCGCGTTGCCAGCTGGGCCTCCAAATGCGATGTTTGTTTCGCGAGATGCAACAGGCTGTCGGCAGAAGCCGTGCCTTTCTCCTTCAAGGTTTTCATCTGGCTCTTCATCAAGGAGAGCTTCCGATAGTCGCGCAGGTTTTCCGCATTTCCCTCTTGCTTCAAGAAGTCATAGAGCGAGCGTTCGGAATCGAGCAAGAAAGCCTTCGAGAGCACCAAGGCATCGTAACACGCCGTTGTGAAAGGCGTCTGGTTCTGATTGATTTTCAAAGCATAGGGCGTCATGTTCGTGAGGAGCGAAGAAAGGGGAGTCCAAAAGGCTTCGCGCTCCGATTGGCTCATCAGCGGAATGCGCCGTTTCAGCACCTCACGCAAGCGCTGCGCCGCCGCGACATAATCGTTGCAGCCCGCTTCAAAATGCCCCGCAAAACCTTCAGCATTGGCCAGAAAGATTTGTGCGGTGAGCGTTTTCACATCGTCGTCGCCATATAGCGCCGCCATGTTTTTGGCATACGCCCGATAGTGGGTTTCCGAATCGGCATGTCGGCCCATCTTGTGCTCCATACCGGCAATGAGACCCATGAGCACCACGCGCTCGGCGTCGGCCGAGGGATATTTGGCGGCCAGGATGGCATCGGCCTTCTGATAGTTGGCCAAGGCGGCTTCGTGTTCTTCAAAACTGGAATGACACAAGCCGCGCAGACGATACAACGAGGCCTGCTGCCTGGGTTCCTGCATCTGCTGGATGTTGGCAAAGAGACGATCAACGGCCGCCATACATTGCTGGCGGTCGCCCTTCATGCGATAGATTTCAGCCAAGGACATATAGGGCATGTTGTAGTTGGCATCGCCCCTCGGCGTGATTTTCTGAAATTCAACGATGTTTTTCTTGGCATATTCCAAGGCCTCGTCAAAACGCTGGGAGAGCTTATATAGGGACAGCAACTGGGTATAGACCTCGTTTTTGTTGCCTGCTGTCGCACAGATGCCTGTGCCTTCAGCCATCTCCTTCGCGCTCAAGAGCCAGCGCTCTGCCGTCCGATAGTCCTTGCGTTGGAAAGCCTGGGTGCCTCTGGCATAATAGTAGGCAAATTTCATGGACTCGTTGGAGGAAATGTCAACGAGCGAATCCATGCTCAAGGCATACTGCCGCGCGGCCTCATCATCGCCCATCTGGGCATAGTTTTTCTCCAGCAGCGCCAGTATGTCCATCTGAATGTCGGACAAACCGGCGCTCTTCGCTATGGCCAAGGCTCGCTGGAGTTCAGCGACGGCGCCCGTGAAATCTTCGGTATATTCCAAACAACTGGCCATACTCTTCAGGGAGGAGATGACGTCGCTCTTCTTGCCGTTTTTCTGGAAGCCCTCAAAGGCCTTCCGGTAGCATGCCATCGCTTCGCCGTATTCCTGCTGCTTTTCGTGTTCCGCGCCTTCAAAATAATGCAACAGAGGGATTTTGGGCAGGAGATATTTCGCCACGGTGGCATCGGCATACGGTGCCACTTCCTCGAAAATGCCACGCGCCCGGGGATAGTCCTTGCTGGCTTTTTTCATATAACGGCTGCCATAAAGATAGCCGTTGTAAGCATACAATGCGCCTATCTCCGTCCGCTCTTTCTCCGTTAGGCGCCCCTGCAGGAGCTTCTTGGCCAACAGATAGCCCTCTTCATAACGCTCCAATTTACGGTAACAGCTGCAGGCCATCGTCTGGCTGATGACGTACGTTTGGCGTTCTGCCTCACTGCGTTGCTGCACGGTGTTGCGCCCAACTTCCAAAAAGGCTTTAAGGGCCTCAGCGTTTTTCTTGGATTTTTCGAGCGCAAAAGCCTCGTACATCTTGTCCACCACTGCGGCCTCGCTGAGGTGCTGTGCTGCAGAAGGAAGCGGCACGCAAGCAAATGCCGCGCTGAAGAGCAACGAAAGTAGATATATTTTTTTCATTGGGTTTGACATAGGAGGTTATCACCTAACGGTGTCACATTTGTTTTCCACATCGGCTGTGTCGTTGTCAAGACTGTCAACCGCTGCCGGCATCGTGCCGTCAAACTGGTCGCCATTGCCGCGCATCACATCTTCCGCGCCGTTGTTGACAAACATCATGGTCAAGAAGAAACCAACGACAAACAGGGCTGCTATGCCGCCAAGAAAATACCAGCGCTTGTTTCTGCGCGGCTCTTTGGCAGGCGGGGGGCACGCCGGACAGGGCATATTGTTAGGCATACAGGGATTTAGAGCGGGGGCATTGTCCGCAGACGCCACATGATCAAAGTATTCCATCACCTTCATGGCTTCCAACTTGCTCATGCGGCTGCGCATGGCATCTCTCACCATGATGGTGAACTGATATTGCGCCTTCTTCTCCTCGTCGTTCTCAATCTCGCCCAAGAAAGCGGCCCGTTCTTCCTTTGTCATCTCGCTGCCGTGGAGCAGGAAACGATCTATTCTATCTTGAAAATCCTTATCCATAAACAGTTGGAGTTGCAATTATGAGTTTAGGTATCTGTGGTAAATCTCTTGCGCCGACTTTCGCAAATTCTCCATACACTTGTATTTCATCGTCTTGAGCGCATTCTTCGATTCAAAATTGGGGAGTTCCTGCAAGATGGCGTCGAGGCTCTTTTCTTCATAATAATACTTCGAGAGCACCTCGTTACACCGCTTCGACATACGCGAAATCACGTCCGAGACGATGTCCATCATCGCGTTTTCCGACGGGTCGTATAAAACGTCCACCGCGTCCAGCCTGCCCCACTCTTCATCCGTCATCTGTTGCTCCGTCTCAGGATTGTAGAGCGTTGGGCGACTCCTGGTCCATTCCTTATATTTGTTCTTGGCAATGCCCATAAAATAGGTGAGAATGCTGCCGTTGAGCGGCTCGCCGTTTTTTCCCACCACAATGCCATCGCAAACCATGATTTTCCCGCGCTCAATGTTTTCCCAAAGCGTAATGAAGGAATTTTGGAAAATCTCCATGGCATCGTTTTCTCTGATGAAAAACAAGCCGCGATAGTTCGTCCAAAAATATCGCTTGCAATAGTCATAGAGTTTGCTCTGCATCCCCACATCCTTTCTGCTAACGCCCGCCACCAGTTTTGCTTCACGCTCCTGAAGCGGCGAGCGAAATAATTTGGCCTTTTCCATTATCTTAATATGTCTGTTAGGTTATCTCTCTTTCTGTAATATCCCGTCATCTGCGGGTTTTGCACAGCGCTGCTGGCATTGTATTTAAAGAATTTACGGATGCACTGCATCAGTTGGTCGTTGTTGCAGCCACCATTGACTTGAAATTCGCGATACAAGGCATAAGTCAGTTTGCCAACCGCTGGATTTTTCATTTCCACATTCACCTCGTCGCTTCGGCACGCACTGAGCGTCACCCACAATTCCGGCAGGCGCTTTGCATTCGGATGATTCTCCGATTTGGCTTTTCCCCGTGTGACGAGCGCCTTAGCCGCCTCGAATATCCGTTCCACACCGCGCACCACTTCGTCATCGGCAAGTCCGCGCGTGGCATCACCGCTATGGCAGGCATCAACCACCACAAATATCTTTCCCTTCTCGCCCACCCGCCGACGGATGGCGCTGAGGTAATAATTGACCTCGTCGTCCGTGAGATGCTTCTCGCCCCTGTCTTTATCGCAGGCTTTCATATAGGCGTCATAGGGAATCCAGCACTCGTCGAGCCCGTCGACCTCGTCTCCATGCACATCGCGCATCTGCTGCCCGTGGCCAGAATAATGGACATACACGACGTCTCCCTCATCGCACGCCCCTGCCAACTGCTTGAAAGCCTTGACAACGGCCGCCTTCGTGGCCTGCTGATTAACGAGCGTTGTCACCTGCCGAAAGCCCGCCGTCCGCAACATGTCCTTCACATAAGCCACATCCTTATCTCCGTTTATCTTCGCCCATTCCTTATCGGCCTGCATGCCGAGTCCGATGACGAGCGCACGCTTCGTCTTCGCAGCGATTTGAAGGGAACAGATGAGGCAAAGGAGGAGGCAGATGAAATGTCGCATAAGCGTGAGATTGATTTTTGGGGAGGGCTATATTCGTAAGTAGGTGTTCAGAATTAGTTTATATTGAATTGTCGTATTATTTTGTTCCTACAGCTGTCTTGAAGAAGGAGCGTAGCGGGCTACGTGACTGATGAAAGGCAGTTGTAGGGACAAAAGAATGCGGCAAGGCAATATTAAACTGGCTTATCCCTGCATGGATAGTATAAACTAATTTTGAACACCTACTTATAATCTGTAAAGATGGCTGTTTTATCCCATTTGGCAAAACAAAAAACCAGTTTTTTGACGGCAGAACTGAAAACAGATGATTCGGCAGGGGGATTCCGCCCCGAAAAAGGGTATTTGCCGCGCCAAGGAGTCCTTCAGAAGTCGATCATCTGATACAGAACAAACCTCGGCAGAGCATCAAGCTTGTTTGAATGCTTTGCCGAGGTGTAGCCTGTTTTTTGTGATAAAGATTTCTTCTAAGTAATGGTGAAAGAACAAGTAGGTAGTCAAATATCATAAATCTGACCACCTACTTACCTACAGAGCTTTCATGGATGTCCGCTTCATTTACCTTCCTCTTCATCAAAGGCTTCATTAGCCATACTTGCATATAGGTTGCGTCGTTCTGATTCTGACGCTGGAGCCGCGCAACAGTCATTCATCTCATCTGTTTTCTGTTTTGCCAGACGGCTGAAGAGATTCATACGAGTGTTGCAGTCCTTCTCCATCGAAGCACGTGTACCCACGTCGCTATAGTCGAAATTTCGTGCATTGCGGATAGACATAGACATGGCCACCTCAACAGAGTCTTGATTGGCTCCCATATAGGTGAAAGACCATCCCTCACCACGAAGTCGCTCCACAAGTTCCTTGATGCTCTTGCCGTTGTACTCGCGGGAAGCATTTTCCATACCATCCGTGATAATGGTAACGACCACCATTGCATCCGGCAACCCCTGAACATGTCTGTGCATACGAGTGAGCGTGAAGCCCATAGCGTCATAGAGAGGGGTCGAGCAGCACGGCTGGAAATCCTCTATCTTCAACGGATTGGCCTCCGCCACCGGAGTATTGTCATACAAATATTTTGTCTCACAGCTACAGAATGTCACCAACGACACAAAATGGTCTTGGGTGTCGGCAAACTTCTCCTGGGCTTTCTTGATACCTGCCAAAGTCTCGTTGAACCCATCAACAGCGGCTCGGCGTATGCACCCCATCGAACCGCTACGGTCGAGGATGATGACATTGAATACCTGGGTCTTCTGAATTTCCTTCTTTGTTTCCATTTTCTTCCTGTATTATAGTTGTTAACTCAATGAGCGCATTGCCCAATCTTGGATTTTAGTTATTTATGATGCACGGAACAAAAAAGTAACCATTGGGTAGCTGAGAATCTAAATTTCTATTCATATATAATTATAATACAAACAGGCAGCCAGCTTTGACAATCCGCTTTTCTGGCTTGAGGAGAGGTCTACTATTTAACCATTTCATAATTTGTATATTCAGGCAACCATTTGTCCAACAAGTCATCGGCCTTACGCTCCATATCTTTGGTTATGTGTTTTTGTACCTTATCATAAGCTACGCTCAAAGACAATATTTCGTCCAACCAGCCTATAATCGGAAAACGTTTTGCCGAAAACAAATCTATTGGAAGTACCACATACGCGATAGCAGTGCCCAAGGCAAGTTTGTCTCTTGTCGGAGTTTTGTCATCCATCATAACAAAATATGTCAGCAACACAGGCCTTGCCGCCACTCGCCCCACTTTCTTAACGTATTCACCGATATAGAACATCAAGTTCTTGAAATTTATTCTGTGCACCATAGTATATAATTCTGTTTTTACAATGTGTTCAACACGCTCCAGCTACGCATATTCGTAGCAAGCCCACACATGTCAGGTTTTCTATAAATTTATAAAGTTGAATATATCTGAGAGCAACCTCAAACATTATTTTGTGCTTCGCTGGGCAGATTTTATATGGTCTTGTTCCCATTTACGGAAAGACGTAGCTTTGTCTGTATGATCCTTTGCAGCCCTCAAATCGCCCCTTGCCATTGCCGCCTCTGCACGTTTTTCATGCCATTCTGCATTATGTTGGGCAGACTCAGCTTTGCCTATATGGTACGACTTGTCATTAACAAAGCCATGTAACTGGCCGTGTTTATCTTCGGTTGGATGAGAATCATCCCAATAGTCACCTGTGGCATTGCCATACTCACCGCCATGATGAAACTCATGAAGCCCTTGACTTGCGACATCAGCACTTTCAGCAACGCCATCTGCTGCAAATCCATGCAAGTGATTCCTTGCCCACTCCGCCTCTTTCAGCCAATGAGCTTGCTCTGTACCAGTAGTTATGCGAGCTTGATGCTCATACCAATCAACATCCGATTGGGTATAACCTTTCATCTCACTGTGGCCATGCAAGTCATCTGCAAAAGCGACATCAGGACGCAAATTCACATGTCCAGGTTCTTGCGGTGTTACCGTTGAGGCATAAACATCCGTCTGGTTAAAATGGTCAAGACATTCGCTGAATGAAGGAGGCGTACCATTATGAGTTTCCATATATTCATGGGCAAATGACACACCAGCTTCAATAGCAGCCACACGAGCAACACCATCGGGATGTGATTCGCTTTCTGCCGTTCCACTCAATGAAGCGGCCATCTTGCCTTCATCCATACCATTCAATCCTGCACGAACTCCAGCCATATAATCGCAACACAATTCTTCCTGATGAGAGTCAAAGCCAGTATTCAATCCCTGCAAGGCCCGATGCGCTCCCTCATGCGTCATTACAAGGTCAAAACCTTCCTTGTCCGTAATGCCCATATCAAGCATCTGCTGACGATTGAACACCAGTATGTCGTCATTCTCCGTAAAAGGTATGCCTGTCATCACGCCAGTAGTCCAATCCTCATGTACTTCCATTGGCGCATTCATATTGAAGAAGTCACTGGCTTCTTGTACAGACTGCAACACCATTTCGTCCGTGAGGGAGTCGCCCCATGCTTGATGAAAACTGTCAAACCAACTGTCTGGCAGGTGGTCGTGAATGAAATCAAATAATCCTTCCATAGTTTGCTACTTTTATTGTTCTATAATAATAATGACGAAATTTAGTATTCGATTCTATCACCATTATAAATATTCTATACAATTCTATCACTTCAACAAAGAATCTATTATTCGTGGAACGATGAGATATTCGCTTTCAAGCATCTGAAGCTCAAGCGAGTACATAAAACTGCACACCCTTAACTCTTATCCTATTCCCAAGTGCTGTATGTTTCCTTAATTTCTCCTCTACCTCCGCACATAGTGCAAGATCCTGTTCCTCTGCAAATGCCACAAACGTTGTAGATATTACCTATGTATGAGCCACCTTGCCCGTGGCAATATCTGCAATATCCTTTTCTATTGGGATCACATGCAGTACAAGGTCTCCATCTTTCTTTCCAAACCTGACGTTGTTGGTAAGAACTGGAACTTGAGGAAGAAGATGAACTTGAGGATGAAGATGACGATGAACTGCTCGATGATGAACTTGAAGAAGTAGAACGACTTGAACTACTGGTTGAAATTGGGGTGTAAGGATAGTGGAGCCTATCATAATCATTGTAATCAAAACGAGTTTCTTCGGAGTAAGAGCCCCAAACTTTTTCTGTCTTATAATCATCACCTATTTTATCTATGATTTCAATTTTATTCTCAAAAAGCGTTGCATAAGCATTAGCTCTTGGCTGAAGTAGCATATTGCCATTTAAATCAAATAAGCCCCATAAACCATTTTTCTTATATTTAATACACATTAACGCACCACGTGTAGTCGATGCCACGCCAGAGAAATTCAATATTTCAAAATCCCCCGGTGGAATTACTTCATTTCCACGAATATCGTAAAACGCCAATTGCCCATTATTATTCATGCATGTTACACCCCAAAAAAGTTTATTGTTATAATTGCATTCTGTTTCGAAACTTACATTTGTGAAATGTTTTTCAGTAGGTATAATGCAATTTCCCAACCGAGTATATATTCCTCTAAAATCGTTGTCATGTACCAAAAAGTAATGTACGCCGTATGTTCCTATTGTAGATGTATAATAGTAAATATACGTATATTTTATCGGTATTATGGTTCTGCCCTCTATATCAGCAGCACCATAGAGACCATCTTTCTTAAGTTCATACCAAATGAAACCATCTTTTCCGACATTGCGCGTCTTTGTGATTGTTGATTGCACAGGTTTCTGTACAGTTGTTGTCACTTGGCGCTGACTTGTCGTTCGTTTACGCTGCTGTGCATTAATCTGAATGCTAAGGCACAACAATAACAGGCTTAGTGTTACTCTAAATCTCATTTTTAACATGTTTTTGGGCACGTCATCAGCCATCTATTAGCGTAATGAAGTACATAAATTAATAAATCTGAAAATACTCTCACTTCTTCTATTTGCAAAAAAATAATAGTATCCACTCATGTATGTATCGGATAAGTTGGGACAATATCAAATACACAACAATCAGCAAAACACAAGCACAAAGAGCATCTGCTAAAACAATGTAAAGGTGCAAGTCGTGCGAGCAATCGCAACTACATTTTTCAAAGAACTCATTTATATGAATCATTTTTATTTCGTTTCTAAAATCATTATACCATTAGCCTTAATCGTTATTGAAGTCATAGGGTTCAGTGATACTTCCCTGTCATCAACAACATCTTTCCACTTCTCATACACAGAAAGGATTTCTTTAAAGCGAGACAATTGTAGTTCCGTTTCCTCTTCAAAGAAGTTTGCAACAACCATCACAACCTTAGATTTCCCAATATTTCCTTTATCGTCCTTAAGATAACGGAAATACACATACACCTTGCCATCTATAGGAACAAAATGCATCATTTCGCCCTCTGTTACAGCCTTATTGTTAATTCTCCATTTCAGCAACTTACTTATGTAGGCTTTAAATTTTTGTTGTTCAGCATTTAAAATTTCATTCCATGGATAGTCTTGACGCATATTACCATCAGTATCACCTTTGCCGTCTCCTGCAAGCAGAATCTCTGTACCATAATATATTTGTGGAATACGAGGCATTGTCAACAACAATCCTACGGCTTGTTTTAGTTCTATAGATGAATGCTTGTGCAGCCAACGTTTTACATCATGGTTGTCTATAAATGCAAGCAGATTGCGAGGATTCTTGTAGGCAAAGTCGAGTGCAAAATGTGAATAGATTTCCCTTGCTTTGTTTTCAATTGGCGTTTCTGACAAACGACGCTGGAAAGCAAAGTCCATAAATGTCATCGTAGATTCTGGAATCTTTGAAAGATTGTCGCTTTGCATCTTTGCCACATATTCCGTTTCACCCACCCAAGCCTCAGACAATATGGGGAATTGAGGATATTCGTCATACAAACGCTTCTGCCACTTCTGCATATATTCCACTCCTGCATAAGGATAGGTATCTATGCGGAACGCATCAACGTCTGTAGTTTCTATCCACCAAATACTCATTTGTGTCATGTAGTCCAGCACAATGTCATTAGCCCAATTGATGTCGGGCATATCCTTCGTGAACCATCCTCTTACGAAATGTTCTTTGTCATATTCTGACGCATACTTATCGTAGGCACTCAATGGTGAATTGTTGGTAAGTTCACAGTCTCCATTACCAAGGTTATTAAACCAATCTTCTACGGGTGACTTCATAACAAAAGGGTGGTCAATTCCACAATGATTAAAGACCATATCCATAATCACCTTTAAGCCTTTCTTGTGTGCAGTGTCAACAAACTCACAATAGTCATCTATGTTGCCGAAGTGTGGATCTATTTCATAGAAATCAGTAATGGCATAACCATGATAACTATAGTACTTTGTATCCTTTGTTACTTCTTGTTTGTTCTCGAATACAGGAGTATGCCAAATAGCCGTAAAGCCCATATCAGCGATATCGCCAACATGATTCGTCATTCCTTTTAAAGTTCCACCATGCCAACAGTCAGGATTATTTTTGTCTATTACATTCTTTTCAAGACATTGTTTATTATTAGTTAAAGCAAACCTGTCTGGCATCAAGAGATAGATGACATCTTTCATCGAAAGAGTTTCAATCCTTTTATTCCTTCTTGGAAGAATTTTATATTCTTTGGCTTCTACCTCGCCATTTCTCTTTAGCTGCAGCTTATAACTTGTGTTAGATTTTACCTTACTCGTGTCAACGTCTAGCACTATATAGTTATTCGTATGGCTAATAATCTTATGTTCCAACTCTAACTCGCAACCCACTGTTATACGAGCATTTGCCAAATCATCGCCCTTAATAATCAACTGCAATTTTGGATTGTCCATATTGGCAAACCAACACGGAGGATATATCTTTCTTATTTCCATATCTACGTCATTTTAGAATCGTTACGATTGTAGCTAATAAAGTTAAGACAGCCAAAAGAATCAGAAGCCAATTGGTCAGCACTTGTACTATTTCGTTGTATTCTTCCCAGTTTTCCTCCCTTCTCTTTGTCACGCCAAAGGAACAAAGCATATCATTGTCTATGTGGTAAAGATTTAAATCGAACTCGTTCAATATCTTCCTCAACTTATAAGCTCTGTATGTTAGTTTAATGGGATTAAGCAAGCTTTTGCTAATCTTGTCAGAAACTTCGCTCGTTGTCGCATTGGTGATATGGTGGTCTATCTCCACCGTTTTAAGATATTTTGCGTAAAGTTGTTTGTCCAATCCTGCGATACCCTGACCTGCAGCGAACAAAGAGGGCTCTATGTGATCGGGAGCATGATTTATCCGTCTCCAAATATTTCTTTTCTCTTGTAGATATTGATTATATTCGATTTGTGAAGTAATGATGATCGCATTCTTGTCACGATAGTAGAGTTTATAGGAATCACGTGCAGAATAATTTTTGCCTAAGCTGCGCCTAACATTCTCAGCATGTCGCCAGCCCTCATCGCAAGTCAACATTCCATATATGATGCCATCCCTATACTTTTCATTTTGTAAATTGACAATTGGTTCATCTACCTCCAACAACATATAACGTGCTCGACTATCAATATCATCCTTTAGATAAGGATATATTGCCATTAGTTTTGATGTGACATATTCTTGGAATGTATTTGCGTTTTGCTGTATTCCACCTTCATAAATAGATATGTGGCATCTCTTGTAAAAAGTATGCTTTAGAAGAATAACGTCATCTACACTCAGTCTTTCAAAGTTCAGTACAACTATAGCCGTTGCCACATTGTTGTCTATATTGACAGAAAAAATGAACTTTCCCTCAATCTTTATCCCATTATTACCATCAGTTATGGGTGGATACTCAACCTTAAAACTCGACAACGGCAGACTCACATTCTTGACAAACAGATTATCTTCTCTTGGATGCCTATACTCTTCAGCTATCTCTGGTGTTGCATAACAACCAGCTGCGCCGTTAGGCAATCTCACTCCCAGACGCGTAGCCCAAAATGCTTGATACCCCCTAAGAATATTCTCTTTCTGTTGTCGAAAGGCAAGAATATCCATCTGGTTGGTATTCGGTTGCCTCAACCTACGTGTCCCTCGTTTATGGCATTGCGCAATGTCTTTCCACATTTTCCGTGCACGCCTTATCTCCTGTGAGTCTTTCAACTCACAGGGGAAATAGACGTTTAGAGTGCCAGCGTATAACATATTTTAGGATAATCGAAGGTATCAATAAACTTGTACAACATAATTGTTACAAAAGTATAAAAATATAGATAATACAATCGAAACAATTAATAAGGACAAGAATGGCAAACATCCTTTTCGTGGTGGCTCTATTTGAGCGAATTCTTCATTCAGTGACATATTCTTCGAACCTTTCTTTTGAGCAATGAATGATTTGTTCGCATCTACCACAATACAAATCGTATAAATCACCATCTGGAGCATTCTTTATGCGATATAATGTTTTTCCGCATTCGGAGCATTTTCCATGTGGCATCCCATACATAACCCTCGGAGCATTGTCATCAACGAAAGGACAATTGTCTATAAATGAATCAAATATCTTACCTAATAAACCCATATATTTATTTTTTTGTAATTATAAGTATTTCTGTGTTTATGTTGTTGTATTTCTTATTGTACATATAAAGAACAAGAAAAAAGAGGCGAGGTTCGATAACGATTGCGTCATTTTATATGAGGAATCTTTGTCAAAAAAAGACACTAAATCTGTCCAGTCAAGAGAGCTGCATTGGAAATCAACCTATTCAAAGCTTACTTTGAAATCGGTGATTTAAAGTGCATGGTGGATTTTCTCCAACTTTCCCACTTACGTATAAGTAGGGCTGCAATGACGTTAGCAGCTACCTGAATAGCTAATTGCAAAACAATCGTTTTCATGAGCGGATTTAGATTAAGTTATAACTACCTCGCCCCTATTTTATGCTTCTATCGCTTTAATCCATTGTAAATATGCATTTGCCATAGATTCACCATAAGTAATAAAACTTCTGGTTTCTTTTTCTGAAAATTTAAGTAGATTACTGAGTTTCTTTACGAAAATCTTTTCATTATCAGAAAATTCACCATCTATAGATACTACACGAATAGCAATATCTATTAATATCCTCTTCTGTGTAACATCTGTAATATCCTTACAAATTTCAGACAACGTCATATCAACCTTTATATTTCTGTCTTGTAATTCTACATTCATCAATTGTTTTGATAAATCTTTCATCAACAGAAATTCTCTATCATCAATTCCTTCGTCAACTAGTACAGCATGCTTGGCAATTTCAAATTGCTTTTTACTAAAACGTTTGTTATCAATAAACGATTGTACATTGTTGACAGGCAATGAACTATTTTCAGTACTTTCTGAGAATGAATTCTTCACATCATCAAATCCGCATCTGAATTTATCTAAAGACCAGGCATATCTGTCAAATCCAACATTGGCTACATCATCAGATATTTCCGCATACGATAGTAATAAACTTTTGCGCATATCTCTGCCAGAGAATCCATCCAAGTGTTCAGCAAATTCGTCTAAATCTTTATCTGTTTTAAATACACTATTTAAAATTTCAGGCAGACACATTTTCTTTAGTATTTTTGCGCGCCCCTCTTTGTCTGGCAATGGAAAATAGATGGAATCTATAATTCTTGACTTAAAGGCTTTATCGATGTCTGTCAAAAGATTGGTCGCAAAAATTATACAACCTGTATGGTTCTCTAACAATTGGAATAGTTCGTTTGACATTCTATTGTAATGTTTGTCAGAACCACTATCTGTACTCTCTATACGCTTGCTCAAGAAAGAGTCGCATTCGTCCATGAAAAGCACAGCATCTTGTGCCTCTGCATCTTGGAAAATCTTTCTAAGATTTTTAGCACCATCACCAACGTACTTTGATTCTATTTGTGCATAACTTGAAAATACTATTTTCTTTTTTAATTGTTTTGCTATAGCCTGGGCTGTAATAGTTTTACCAGTACCAGCAGGACCATAAAAACAAATAATGCTTTTAATCGTTTTATCTGCACGCGAGTAGCCTAACGTGTTAAAAATTACATTTTTATTCACAATAATTTTCGTTGCACGTTCTAACTTTTTGCGAACATCATTTGTTAGCACAATTTCATCAAGACTCCAATTTGGCTCTACTGCTTCATATTTTATTTTTGAGGAGTCTTCACTATTATTATTCACTTTATTTAAAGCATACTCTTTGGTGCCAACAACAATGAGAATATTACCAATTTCCTTGGGAAAAGATAGCTTACTCAAGCATAAATTTAGTGCATAAATATCAGAATCACCTTCTAATTCAGAAGATGATTTGTTAAAAACGTAGTCCCGCTGCTTGTAACTATCATTCAGTTCTTCATCTGTTGGATTCACAACCAAAGTCAAGTAAAGTTGAAGGGGTGATTCTATCAACTTTGAATAATACTTGTTTGATAACTCTTTATCAACAATCTCAGCCAATTGCTTTGATTGGTAAGAAGATGCTATTACTGAATTAGAATCCCTGTTTATTATCTTTATTTTTGGCTTCATTATATTGTAATTTTTTCTCCATCATAAAAATATTCACTCTCTTCATATTCAAAATCTATGTCACTGATTTTGTTCCCATTTCTATCATACGCTTTTGCATGATAAGTCGGCAATGTTGTTTTACTAGAACTTTGAACTGTTTTTTCAATTTTAACATAAGCAGTTTTTGGTAATTCTCTTCTTACCCTCTCCCTAATTATCGCTGTTGTTAGCTTGTAAACAGAAATAACCAACGCTGCTGCAAAAAGTCCAAGTCCTACACCAATTAAAAAACCTGTAAGAAACATACGTTTTATAAATTTATTGGAATTTCTAACAAATTACCACTCTCTAAATCAGACAAGGCTCTATCAAGCGAAACTGCATAAAAGATTTTAGTCTTGATAACATTCGTGCTACCATTCAATTCTTTCTGCAAAACAACAACATAAATGCGTTTATCATTCGACTTAGCAAGTTCTCGAGATTCTTGATTTGGTAAAATTTGTACCTTAAACTTTGCATCTTCTTCTTTTTCAATACTAGCCAACACTTCGTCAATCCATGTAAAAATATGATTTAACTTAAGAGAATCAAGAACCTCAACCTTGCTTTCTCTCTTACGATAGGCTATAAAGCCTGCACAAACTGCTGCACACACAACAAGCATTGTGCCTAATACAATTTTTGTCATTGTCGTTATGCTATTGGTTGTTCAACTATTTCCCCTCTATCAAAAGCGTCTTGTATTGTATCATCAAAACCTTTTGTAGTACTTACAATTTGAGCAGAAACTACCTTGTTGCCATCCATAGCAGCCATAACAGATCTTTTTACATTAGGCTTATATGGTTCTAGCTCTTTTCTTTTGTCAGAAGGAAGTGTATTTATGAATTTCTCCGTTTCATCAGGAGACAACATTACTGTACTCGTAAAATACTTTTTTATCCTCTCTATAGTTTTGTCAATCCATTTGTAAAGATGATCAACAACAGAAAAAATAGCGTAACCAATCGCCCAAACGACTAACACTAGTACAGAAGCTATTCCTACAAACACGTCGGTTATGCCTCTACCTATAGCTTTTGCTGCTTCCCATGCTTCAGACCAAAATCCCATAATTAATTATTTTAAAGGTATTTCACAAATATCGTTATCTCTAAAAGCTTGCTTTACATCCTCACCACATTGTGAAGAGATGAAGCAAATGCAGGGGGCATCTTTTTGAAGTAGAACCTTTTCACCAGCTCCGAAAAAGACGCAGAACACGAGTTTCTTATACTTTTCGTTAACCCCTTTTACAATGTAAACCTTAGTGGCAAAAGGTGTAACATTTTTGTCAACCCAGTCTAAAACGTTTTTAATACTCATTTCCTCAACACGTTCTGCTGGAATGGATTTTCCTGCATTTGCAATGAAGTAAGAAACGATGCGGTCAATACCAGAGGTGTTAGAATCCTTTTCAGATTCATCTCCCCATACATTATTTGTAGGGGAATCTTTGCTTGTGTCAAATGCATCGAACATTCGTCCAAGTCCTCGTCCAATTCGTTCAAAACTTTTGCCGAATTGTTTTTCAAAACTCTTTTCTTTCATTTTTAAAATTGTTTTTTTGTTTAAATTGAAACAGTAGTATGTGCCATTCCAATCTTTTTTTGTTGAACTTTTAATTTTAATATTTCTAAGTATAAAATATCTAGCAGTATGAAGTTTAGAATAAATACATGGATTATATTTACTATTACAGAATGTTGCTATTATAATATGAGGATTCCATACTATAAATATTAAATAGGTAGGCATATTTGCATAGCATTCTTTTGCTTTAACCAAAGCATAGATTGACTTCAAATCAGAATTTTCAACATTAAATATTTCATATTGTTCATACTTAATTTCTGATAGAGCACAATGAGTCTTGTCTAACTCTTTCGTCTTAATACCTGTTTTATTCGCTACATTTTTAACCTGCTCAATATTTTTCAACATTTGAAAGGAAGAAAAATCCACACTTTCCGTACTATTTATTTCTCGTTGTAAATCACCCCAATTACAAATATTCTTATTCAAAGAATTTGAGCATAATAAAAACAATACTTTTTCAAGTTTATTCTCTCTTTCACTTTCAAGTAATATACATCCTTCTATTAATTTAAGTAGGTTGTTATTTGATAGTTCGTATTGATATAATTCGCATTTCCTTATAAGATTGTTATAATTCTCTTTCATACCTTCCACCAAATACTTCATCCCATCCGTATTAACCGCTCCATTGGTAAGCAGCAACGGAAGATGCGGGGCCAAACCTGCAGACGACCAGAAGTAAGTATCAGCCATATAACCTATCATGCACTCAAGGTAGGGGACGATGTCTTCAACGATTTCTTCGAGCAAGCCCTCTTCGTTGTCGTAATCGTCTTGATTTGTGAATGTGCGTTGAAAGTCGGTGGGTTCTATTTCGGGCACATCGAATTTGTCGGTACTGTTAGCTCCGACGCCCCACATGTGCAGTTGAAAGACAAATTTGCCATCGTTGGGACGAAAGAAAGGGGTGATGAGCAAGGTGGGGAGGTTCTTCAATTCCTCACGCATGGCAGTTACTTGTACATCAGTAGGATTGACCATAGGCTTCCATGCTCCGCTATAGAAGAGGATGGGATGGTCGGTCATGGTGCTCCAATGCTTATCACAATACTGCTCCAATTGCTTTTCGATGATTGGATAGACGAGTTTGTTGAACTTGTCGTAGTTGGAGCGGGCGAAGACGACGTGCATAGCAACGTTCTCCTCTTGATTTGCCAAGAGGTTGCCAAAGGCTTGATTCTTCATCACAATGGGGAGCACTTTCAAAGGCCAATTGCTGATAGTTGTCTCGTAAGTGAGTCGTTCCAATAGATGGTCAACCTCATCCTTCAGTTCTTTGAGCCTGTCAGCATGCTTTTCATTCTCCAATTGTAGGGTCAGTTCCTGTCCCTCTCGCATAAGCCGCCACATGTGCTCCGTGTTGCGGTCTTTTGCAGCACGCTCAAACTCCTCACGCTTCTGTTGAAGCGCTGCATTCTGGCGGCTGCCACACCAATTGTTGTAGATTTGCAATCCAACATTGGCGAGTATCATTGTTATAGCACCTATTGGCATATTTAGATCATTTACAACGTGTTTGATTTAACCTGTTCCTTTATAGCCTCTATGTCTTTCTTGTCGTACACCTCCAACAAATGTGGCGTATTCTCTTCATCAAGTGCGGCAAGGATATTATCGTTCTCTCCCTTTATGAATGCCTTTAATTCAGCATTGCCCATTACGAGTCGCTTCATATAAGCATGTTCCTTGTCATTCAACAAGACGGGCAATGTCGGTTCTTTGCCCTGCGTCAGCACCATATAGGAATCACGAACAGCACCTATAATAACAGATACGCTGGCATGCAGTAATTCTATCATCTCAATGCGATATTCTTCGTTCTTCCCTGCTTCGACAGGATTATAGTCGAAGTTGAAAAGCGGGCGAATGACAGGACGCGAAGCCTGCGGCTCCCATACTGCACCACTCAGATACATTTTACCTTCACAGTATTGAGGCGAAATAACCAAAGTTGGCATTTGACTCATCAGAAAATGGATGTTCATTATGCTGGCATTGCCTCCTGACAAATCAGGCCTCAAGCAAGCGTCTTTACGGAAATCAACATTTCCGATAAGGGGGACATCATTTTTTTTGATAGTATATTCCAACTCCTTATATATCTGAGCATCTGCGGCATTGGCATCTGTTCCGTAAGCCCGTAAAGGCAACAAAGGCGCGTGCATCAGAATAACATTCAACCGTGGTGCCACGTTTGCCGCATCGTTGCGTATCTCATGCAAAATTGCCTGAGGCAACAAGGGATCAAGCGGCCAACAATATTGCAAGTAGTATTTCAATTCAATGGCTTGCATCTGCGCATTAAAGGATTGCCGTGAAGCTTCTTGCCTCTGTTCACGGGCAAGAGCAACAAGCCTACGTTTGAAAGCGATGTCCTCCTGCATACGTTCGTCATCAGTGATGTGACGGGCGCGTTCCATCTCCAACTGAAATTTCTGATTCCGTTCGTGTGCTTTGTCTTGCAAACGGCGGTTGTTCCACCCCAGCAGCGTAGAACTGATGGAATTTGCCACCCAAAACATGCCGTAACCAGGGAATCTTATACTTTGTGATGCTATAGGTATATCCATAAGTTACATCTAATATTTATATATAAGCGGGGCCTCAACATAAACTATTTTTGAGCCTCCACTTATCATTCGAAGAATGAGTCAGACAAATCACCGCTGCTGTCAAAGCCGTTGTCATCAGGCGTTGTCTGCGACGAATCATTGTACATGCCTTCTCCTATAATTACATGATCATCTTGTTCTATATCAGAAAATGCAGAAATCTCATCAGCAGCACATGCTGCAACAAGCACGTCATCCACAGGTTCTGGTGAAAGCGCAACAAGTGCTGATACTTCTCCAGGAAGAAGTGTAGGCAAATCAAAATCTGTTTCCGCTAAATCCGACGGCAACTGCAAATCAGCCTCCGTCATATTATTAAGTGTCTCGTTTATGACAGAATTAGCATCCAACAACTGTCGCAACGCATCGTTGTCCACAGCTATCTCTGAGAACTGCTGCATCTCATTCTGTGACAGATTGCCATCAAGGAATGCAGCAAACTCCTCTATACTTGGTAATGTATGACTAAGCATGTTTTGCCTCCTTTCTGCATACATGTTTGAATTGTCTCTCTGCCAAAATCCGTTTGTTGTAATAATTATCCATTGACATGCCAAGCGCCTCAGCAGTTTCCTTGTGTGACCTTTGTTCAAGATAGAGCAAACGAATGATGTTGCGGTATCTTACGTTGGACATCAAACCGAGCAACACTTCGACGTCTGCACGATTCATGTCGCTGAAGTCTATTGGATTAGAGAGTGCTTCGTCACCAATCCTATCACCCATCGTATCTTCGCCATCCTCTTTTTCGGCAGTATGCAATAACGGTTCGTAAACAGGCATGCGTTGCTTCAGTTCATATTTCTTATAGCAATAGAACAAGCAAACTGTTTTGAGCCAACTTGTCAAAGTGCTCTCTCCACGGAAATTTTCCAGCTGACATTTGCCAGTTGTATTCCCTGGAGCAAGAACAACTATGTAGATCTCATCTATAAACTCCTTGCAGCTGATGCAATCTGTATAATAGTTGTCATATATAGATTTAAAAAGGGGATAGCATTGTTGGTAAAAGTACTTGCGCGTAACCATTTCGTCCCTGTTTATCAGAGATTTGGCTATCAGCAAATCCTGTGAAAAAATATTCTTTACTATCATTCCAAGAGTTCTATTTTGGTGGTCAGATTAATCCCACAACCTCCAGCATCATCAAACAACGCTTTCTTCCGCGTCTTTCTGTTCCTCTCTTCCAATCCCAGAACCCTCCCCCACTTTCTCCAAGAATGCACTGGGAACGAAGGCGGTGGCGAGGTAACAGATGCTTTTGATTTCCAAGGCTACGCGCTGCTGGCCAGCCACGCGGATGACGCGGCCGACAAAGCCTTTAAATTCGCCCTCCTTGACGCGTACTTGGTCGTTGCTCTTGAAATGGCAACGAGAAACGGGGAGGGTCATGACATGGGGATTGGAGGTGATGGTGGCACGAACGATGTGCTGCATGACGTCTTCAGAAAGAATGACGGGAGGACAGAGGCCCGTCTTGCTCTCGGGCTTCTCTGTCTTGTCGAGATAATAGCGGATGTAAGTGGCCGTTGGGGCTGGAGACTTGACGATGGAATGCGACTCTATGCGCGTCATACGTGCAAAAATCAAATTGGGGAAAAGAGGCTGCTTGACGCGCTTCTTTTTCCCCAATACGATTTTCTCCACATATTGCATCGGCACATAAGTGGGTATGTTTTTAGCTTTTAAATCTTCAACGGCCTTATCTATGCGGCCGTAGGTGACACGCAGGACAAACCAGCAAGGCACTTTCCAACGCGGCGCTACCTTCGGAGCATAATTCGTGGACACCCCTGTGTGTGAGTCGGCAGCCGACGGGCTATGGACTTCGGGGAGGACATCGGAGGCAAATCCGGTGCTGAGAGGCTCTGCCCCGCCTCCTTGGGGTTCCACATTAGACAATGTGTTCATTTCTTACGTTCTGGAAAAACAGGCAACGGACGTGTCGTCCGGTTTTCTCGCCAGTGTTCTTTCATATTGTGTGATGTTTTCCCCGGATGGTTTTTTCATGCTTAAGTTCTTATCGTTTTAAGCTCTGACATCCGGAGGTGTTTTTTCACCACCACCATTAAACCATCATTAATCCGATTTTACACATATTGTAATGTCGGCTTTAATAGTCTGCCGCAAAGGTATGAAATTTTCTTGGCAAACAAGGATTATTTTCTATTTTTCTATAGTTTTTTTTGATGGCGAAAAAACACAGACGTTGCAAGGACATGAGCCGCCCATGGGAGTTTCTTTGTCCGCAACGAAAGGCGGATTTGCATCAATTCCTGAGCGCATCCCTGACCTTCAGGACTTTTCTGCCAATACTGGCGTTTTACTAAGGGTGTGTGAAAACATAAAAAAAGCGTGAACCTTTCGTTGTCGTTCCACCTTCGAGGCTCTCGCATTTGCCCTGTACCGTCGAACGAACAACGAACAGAGCCCACGCCGATATGATATACCATCTGATGCTACCCAGAAACGAAGAGACATGTCATGGCACACACTAAAAAGTGCTGCCATGACATTACTCATCTAAACTGGGTAGGCGAATAACCACATCACCTGGGCATCTATCGCTGCCTTGTCTTGATGGTACATGAAACTTGCGAGATTTCGAAGGTCAAGAACAAGCGTTGATAAACGCCTTAATATATGTCGATCTCCTGTTTCCCACCCATACCCCACTTCTGCTTCGGTCCGAAGAACTGACCTTTGACTTCTGCTCGGCGTAGGCTCAAATTAACCTTTGTTCTTAAAACGCTCCATCTGGAGGCGCTCCCAAACAAAGGATTAATTTAGGAAATCAATTGCAAAAGTAGTGAAAAGTTTAGATGAGGGAAGCTTCTCAATATAAATATTCGGATGTTTTACATCATTTAACAAATCCATATATTTACATTTTCCGAGTTCGCTGGCAAAGGTGGGGGCTGCCATCGGCTTATGTTTCAAATTCAACTCGTGTTGGGTGTGATTTCTTTTTTATCCATAGGGCGGGTTTGCTTTCGGAGGGCGCATAAACTGGCGGACGGATTTTCCGTAACACGCTTTGAAACGCCTTCTTTACTGGTGAAACGTTTTTGATTTCTTATCTCTCTATGAACAAAACGTCTGGGAAGTAACCCACGTTTCCAGGAAATCAACAAGAATGTGGCTGGCAATTGGTGAAAGGGGCCTTGAAAGTCTGCATCTATTGTTGCCGTTTCATGGTCTATTTCCCTCTGCGAACGCGGGAGCAGACGCAAGCGCGTCTGGGGGCAGAGGCGAATGCGTCTGGGGGCAGAGGCGGTCGTGTCTGGGAGCAGAGGCGGATGCAGACGGGGCGAAGTTCGCTGACAAGTTGGGAATTTGTATTTACGAGGCATCGGGGGGGATGCCCGCTGCGAGACTGGTTTGCGTTGCATCAAGGCTGTCGGCCCCGTTTGGCAAGCGAATCCAGATTGACAGACGGCGCGGAAACAAGTAGGAGCCGCCTCACCGCAGATGCGGCGAAGCGGCTCCTATAATATAAGTAAATCGGTGGGCAAAATTAGTTTATACTGAATTGTCGTATTATTTTGTTCCTATAGCTTGCCGCCCTCCCCTCTCAGAAATCGTAGCACAGCCGGGCACAGACCACGAAGAAATCGCCGTCGGCATTCGTGGCGTATTGGCAGCAGGGTTGCACGCCCAAAGAGCGGGTGAGCTGGCGCCGCCACGTCATTTCAACGGAGTACTCGCGGCCCTGTTGGAAAAGGGCATACTGCCCGGAGAGGCCACACGCATTGCGGCTGTCTTGATAAACGCAACCCACTTCACCATAGCGGCGGCAAGCGTTTGAGTGACAGGTGTTTTCAGAATACTGCGCCATAACGAAAATGCTTTTTTCTTCGGTTTTCCACAGGGGTTGCTCACCATAGGCCCACCAGGCGCAACTTGTTTCTGCCGCAGGAGATTCCGTCAGCAATTCGCCTTCTTCGTCAACGGCAAACTGCCGACTGTGGACGGCTACGCCTGCGAAGTAATGCCCGTCGCGGTGGGAATATTCCAATTGCGAAATATTGAAAAGGCCGTCTTCTTTCGGACGCACGAGAAAGGGATTGTCGTGGCGGCGCCAACCGTTGTAGCCCACACCATTATATAAGGAGTTCCTGAAGGTCCATCCGTTTCGGCTTACATCAAAATAAACCGTCAGGCCGGAGAAGGGATAATTGGCAATGGGATAGCTGGCAGCGATGGTTGGAAAGATGCCACACGAACTGTTGACGAAGAGCGACGTGGCATCCGACGTGAAGAAATCTTCGTTGACGTTGCGCACACCGAGAAAGACATTGGCATTCTCCCAGGCGTGGCGATAGCCCAACACGGCCAAGGCCGCCACATTGTTGTCGGCTTCGATGTTGGAAAAGGCCTGCCAGTCTGTCCCGATTCCCTCTTTGGCTTTGACCATGTGGAGCGTTGCCGCTTCAAGATAGTCGGTTCCGCTTTTTATCGGCAGGTTCAAATCGAACCTCAACAGGTTGAGCCAATTGGTTTTCTTGTTTATGTTCCACTGCCATTCGGCGGTGTAACTGCCGCTGAAACATTGGGAGAAACAAGGCAGAGCAAAGAGACTGCCGGCCAGAAGGCAAAGGCAGAGGAGGGATTTTCGGATATTCATTGGTTTCATGAAACGATTTATCTTAAGTAGGCTACTTATTAGTATTAATATTAGAGCGACGGGCAATTCACTGGTTCGCAAAGCAAAGCTAACAAGTTTTTGCGGCACTGGCAAGAGAAAGGCAACGATAAGTGGGAGATAATCTTGGGCTTTCGGGCAAATCCGTTGGGCGAAATCTCGGATATTCCACATATTTTGCGTAAGTTTGCACTTTAAGTAGGTAATCAAAATTATTTATGAAATACTCCTTTGTCATCCCCGTATTCAACCGCCCCGATGAAGTGGACGAACTTCTTGAGAGCCTGACGAAACAATCGCTTCAGGATTTTGAAGTTCTCATCGTGGAAGATGGTTCATCGCAGCCCTGCCAAGAGGTGGCAGAGCGCTATGCCGATGCGCTCAATGTGCGCTATTTCATGAAAGAGAACTCGGGGCCCGGCGGCTCGCGCAATTATGGCGTGGAACGGGCGAAGGGCGAGTATGTCATCATTCTCGACAGCGACGTGGTGCTGCCGGAGGGCTATCTCCAAGCGGTTGACGCGGAACTCAACGCTGCGCCCTGCGATGCTTTTGGAGGCCCCGACCGCGCCCATGAGTCGTTCACGCCCATGCAGAAGGCCATCAACTACGCCATGACGTCTTTCTTCACCACTGGCGGCATCCGTGGCGGAAAGAAGAAGATGGACAAGTTTTACCCGCGCTCGTTCAACATGGGTGTGCGCCGAACGGTCTATACTGCACTCAATGGTTTCAGCAACATGCGCTTTGGCGAGGACATCGATTTCTCCACGCGCATTTTTGAGCAAGGCTATGCCTGCCGCCTCTTTCCAGAGGCCTGGGTTTGGCACAAGCGCCGCACCGACCTTCGAAAGTTTTTCAAGCAAGTGCACAACTCGGGCATCGCCCGCATCAACCTCACCAAGCGCCATCCTGGCACGCTCAAACTCGTGCATGCCCTGCCTGCCGTTTTTGCCGCCGGCTGCGCCCTGCTGGTGGTGCTGACCGCCGTGGCCGCCGCCCTTGGTTGTCCCCATTGGTGGGTATGCCTCACGCCGTTTGTGCTTTTCGCCCTCATCATCTGTGCCGACGCCACCCGCACGGCCCGCAGTCTGGGCGTTGGCCTACGCGCTGTGGCCGCCGCTTATGTGCAGTTGCTTGGCTATGGCACAGGATTCATCCGTGCGTTCTGGCGCCGCTGTGTGCTCGGCAAGGGCGAATTTGAAGCTTTCAAAAAGAATTTCTACAAGTAAGGAAGGTTACAAACGTCATGGCCGACAACGATCACACCATCATCCAAGACCTCAAAGCCGACGAGCGCCCGAGAGAGCGCCTCATCAAGCATGGTCCTTCAGCCCTGCGCAATGCCGAACTGCTGGCCATCCTCATCGGGTCGGGGTCGACAACGGAGAATGCCGTTAGTCTCATGGAGCGCCTGCTCGTTGACCATCGCAACAGTCTGGGCGACGTGGGCAAGATGACGCTCGAACAGCTCTGCCGCTACAAAGGCATCGGCGAAGCGAAGGCGGTGTCGATTCTTGCAGCCTGCGAACTGGGCAAACGGCGGCAGGAAGAGCACGTGGAGGAACGCCCCAGCGCACAATCGTCGGAAGACATTTACCGCTACTTCCTCAACAAACTTCGCGACAATCCCATTGAAGAATGCCACGTGTTACTGATGAGCCACAACCTACGCATCATCGGCAGTGTCTGTGTCAGTCGCGGCGGTATCACGGGAACTGTGGTCGACGTGCGGCTCGTTCTCCGCGAGGCCATCCTCGCCAACGCCACGTCCATTGCACTCTGCCACAACCATCCTTCGGGCAGTTCCAAGCCCAGCCGGGAAGACGACCGCCTGACGCAAAGGGTGAAGGAAGCGGCGAAAGCCATGGACATACGCTTCATTGACCACATCGTCCTCGCTGACGGCAGCTATTACAGCTACAACGATGAGGGCCGGCTCTGACCACTCTGACACACCTAAGTAATGGTGAAAGAATAAATCGTTGAACATAAAGACAGGGCATAAGTTATAAATCCCTACTCCACAAAATTAGTCAAGCTATTTTTCAACATTACCAAACCTCAAGCCAACATATATCCCAACATGACATCAGAAGAAAAATTGAAATTGGAAGAAAGGGTTGTTGAAATCCTCAAAACGGTTTACGACCCGGAAATACCTGTTGACATCTATAACCTCGGCCTCATCTACCGCATCGAACTCCACGATGATGGGACGCTCGATGTTGACATGACGCTCACTGCCCCAAACTGTCCGGCAGCCGACTTCATTGTTGAAGACGTGCGCATCAAGCTCGATGGCATCACTGGCATAAAGGAAGCCCACGTCAACCTCGTCTTTGAGCCTGAATGGGACAAGGACATGATGAGCGAAGAGGCCAAACTCGAATTGGGGTTTATGTAAGTAAAGCCATTACTAACCCAAAAGCTTTCTGCCAATCTTTTTCATCTTACGACAACACGCTTTCAGCCCAATGAAAAATATCTATTTCCTCTCCGACGCCCACTTGGGCAGTTTGGCCATTCCACACGCCCGAACTCAAGAGCGCCGCTTGGTCAATTTCCTCGACAGCATCAAGCATAAGGCGGATGCCATTTATCTCTTGGGCGACATTTTCGACTTCTGGCACGAATATAAATACGTCGTCCCGAAGGGCTACACGCGCCTTCTTGGAAAAATCAGCGAACTGACTGACATGGGCGTGGAGGTGCATTTCTTCACGGGCAACCACGATCTCTGGGTGCACGATTATTTTGAAAAGGAATGCGGCATGACCATCCACCGCCAAAGCACCACACTGGAACTCTATGGTAAGGTGTTTTATCTGGCACACGGCGACGGCCTCGGGTCGACCGACCGTTCGTTTCGCTTCCTCCGCTCCGTGTTCCACAACGCCACCTGCCAGCGTCTCTTCGCCGCCCTACACCCACGATGGGGCATAGCTTTTGGACTGGAATGGGCACGGCGCAGCAGAATGAAGCGCGTGGACGGTAAGGAACCAGAATACCAAGGAGAAGACAACGAGGAACTCATCCGATTTGCCAAAGACTATCTCTCCACACACCCCGACATCAACTATTTCATCTTCGGACACCGCCACATTGAGCTCGACCTCATGCTCTCGCGCACCACGCGGGCCATCATCCTCGGCGACTGGATAACGGAATTTTCCTATGCTGTGTTCGACGGCGAGCACATGTTGCTGGAAGAGTTTGTGGAAGGAGAGACGCAGCCCTGACCTGCGGTCTGGCCCCTTTTCCTGTGCCCCTATCTTAACGCCATTCGTCATCCCAATATTTCACCCATACCAAATCGACACCACAATGGACGAATTTTTCTTGAGCGCCCAACACATCGTGAAGCGCTTTGCCAACCACACGGCACTCAATGACGTGAGCATTGACGTGCCCCGCGGAAAAATTTTCGGTCTGCTGGGCCCTAACGGGGCAGGCAAGACAACGCTCATCCGCATCATCAACCGCATCACCGCCCCCGACAGCGGCGAGGTCATCTTCGACGGCCATCCCTTCTCTGCCGACGACGTGGCCCGCATCGGCTATCTGCCTGAAGAGCGCGGCCTCTACAAGAAAATGAAGGTTGGCGAACAGGCCGTTTATCTGGCCATGCTCAAAGGACTGAGCCGCGCGGAAGCCACAAAACGCCTGCATGACTGGTTTAAGCGTCTGGACATCATGGCCTGGTGGAACAAAAAACTGGAAGAACTCTCGAAGGGTATGCAGCAGAAGGTGCAGTTTGTCATCACCGTGCTCCATCAGCCGCAACTCGTGATTCTCGATGAACCCTTCTCGGGCTTCGACCCCGTGAACGCCGAGATTCTCAAGCGTGAGATACTGCGCCTGCGCGATGAAGGTGCCACCATCATTTTCTCCACCCACAACATGTCGTCCGTTGAAGACATCTGCGACAACATCGCGCTCATCAATAAGTCGCAAGTGGCCCTGAGCGGCAAAGTCGACGAGGTGCGTGAGCGCTATCGCAGCGGCATCTTCGAGGTGAAGGCCACAAGCGGCAGCCTTGATGGGATGTCGCCGCTCTTTGAAGTCAACAACGTGCAGACGGTGGGCGGACTAACCACGTACAAACTCACAAAAGCCCCTGGCGTCAGCAACGGTCAACTCGTTACCGACCTGGCCGGCCGTCTTGAAATCCGCTCTTTCTGCGAGCAGATGCCATCCATGCAGGAAATCTTCTTGAAGGTGGTGGGAGCAGAAGACAAGGAAGATGATGCTGCCACAACTCATGAACCTCTAAAAGCGGAATAGAAAATGAACAAGACACTGATTATCATACAGCGCGAATTTATGACGCGCGTCAAGAAGAAATCCTTCATCCTCCTCACCATCCTGATGCCCTTCATCTTCGCGGCACTCATCTTTGTGCCGCTCTGGCTCGCTTCGATTAAAGACACCGACCAGAAGGTGGTGAAGGTGGTCGACAAAACGCAGCAATACGTGGGTCTCTTCAAGGACAACACCACGTACCACTTCGAACCGGCAGAAGCCGACAATGCCGCATTCTATGCCGACGGGACGGACGTTGAAGCGGTCATCGTTATCACGGGCAACCTCGTTGACAACCCCAAGGCCGTGAGCATCAATTCGCCGCAACCCGTGTCAAACGAGTTGCTAAGCTACACCCGCGAAGTGCTCAACAACGAAGTGCGGCGTGCTAAACTCAAAAGCTATAACGTGCCGCAACTCGACAAGATCATCGACGACGTGCAGAGCGACTTCGACATCAAAACCGTCATCAAAAAAGAAGACGGACACGAAAGCGCCTCCGACACCAACATCGCCATCGCGGCGGGCTTCATCTTCACGTTTCTCATCTATCTCTTTGTTATGACCTACGGCGCGGCCGTGATGCAGAGCGTGATGGAGGAGAAGACCAACCGCATCGTGGAGCTCATGGTGTCGAGCGTGAAACCCTTCCAACTCATGATGGGCAAAATCATCGGTGTGGCGCTCGTGGGTTTCCTGCAACTCATCATCTGGGGCGTGATGTTTGCCGCCATCCTCTTCATTTGCAGCAGTTTCTTCGGTGCGACACAACTGCCTGCCGACCCGATGCTCACGGCACAAACGGCAGCCATGCAGCAGAGCATGCCTTCGGAAACCAGTGAGATTCTCGCCGCCATCATGAATCTGCCGTTTGCCGAACTCGGCATCATGTTTGTGTTCTACTTCGTGGGCGGCTATCTGCTCTACGCCTCTTTCTTCGCAGCCGTCGGCGCCAGTGTCAACGCGCAAGAAGACAGTTCGCAGTTTGTCATGCCCGTGGTGCTCATCATGATATTCGGCCTCTACGCCGCCATGTACAGCGCCGAAAACACCAACGGTCCGCTCGCCTTCTGGGCTTCCATCTTCCCCCTCACCTCGCCCATCGTCATGATGGTGCGCATCCCCTTTGGTGTGCCCTTGTGGCAGGAAGTGCTCTCCCTCGGCGTGCTCTACGCCACCACCATCTTCTTCATCTGGCTCAGCGGTAAAATCTACCGCGTCGGCATTCTGATGTACGGCAAAAAGCCAAGCCTGAAGGAAATGGCGAAGTGGATTCGGTATAAATAGCAGAGACGCTGACCCGACCATCTGCACAATAAATTGAACACCCATAAAATGCCTGTCTGAATCCCTCGTCGGCTTCAGGCAGGCATGATAAGTAGTAAACAAGATACATCTATATATGGCAAACGTAAAATCATTAGTCAAAAAACAAATCCGCCTCGATGTTGTCTTCAGCATCATTTGGGCGAGACGTAGGAATTACCTCATTCCCGTCGGCACCACCCTCATCGCCTTCTATCTGCTGATGTGTTGCGTGCCGCGCTACTATTCGGTGAAGGTGATGCTTGCCCCTGAATATGAAACGCCCTCTGTCGGCGGCGGTCTGTCGAGCCTCGCCTCCATGGCCAACATCAATTTGGGAAGCCTTGGCGGCTCCAATGATGCCATCACCCCCACCATCTATCCCGACCTCATGAAGAGCACGGACTTCATCGTGCCGCTCTTCGACGTGAAAGTCACCACCAGCGACGGCAAATTCTCTGGTCCTTACAGCACCTATCTCAAAGAGGCTTGCAAAGCCCCTTGGTGGGACATGGCCATGATGTATGTGGGAAGTCTGATTTCATCGAAAGACGAGGAAGGCGGCACGGGGGAAGCCCAGCGCATCGACCCGTTCCACCTCACGAAAAAGCAAAAGGAAATGGCCGACGCCATCTCGGCGGGCATCGCCTGCACCGTTGACAAGAAAACGGACGTCATCTCCATCACCACAACGGCACAAGACCCACTGGTGGCCGCACAGCTTGCCGACACCATCCGCGAACGCCTGCAGGATTTCATCACGGAATATCGTACGCACAAAGCACGCATCGAACTCAACCACATGCACGAGATTGTCAACAACGCTTATCTCAACTACATGAAGAAGCAGAAGGAATATGCCGACTATTGCGATTCCCACCAGGACCTCGTGTTGGAAGCTTACAAGGCCAAAGCTGAAAACTTGGAAAACGAACTCCAGTTGGCTTTCAATGCCTATAGCGGTGCGAAGACACAGGAAACGATTGCCCAGGCAAAGGTGCTTTCAAAGACACCAGCCTTCACCACACTGCAAAATGCCACCGTCCCCCTGCGCCCTGCCGGCCCGAAGCGCATGATGTTTGCCATCGTCATGGCCATGCTCTGCTTCTTGGTGCAAACCGTCTACTTCATTGCGAAGGATGTCAAGAAGATGGAGGTGGACAACGAAGCGTGAGACGCTGGATGCTTCGGCATCCCGATGCTTGGCGCTAACCCAAGAATGGTTTCCATTCCCAATTCTTCCAACACCGACAGGAGGCCGCGAAAACCGGGACACGCTCTGAAGCACACCCTTTTCCCTTTCGGCCTCCCATTTAACTAAGACTCCAACATGATATTCTTCGGCCTATTGCTTCTGCTGTTTGCCGCCACAAGCGCCCTGTGCTTTTTCGACGGCGAAAAGACGCGCACCGTTTGGTGTACCTTCGCAGCCGTTGCAACCCTGCTGTTCCTGCTCGCCGCTTTCCGCCCCGTTGGCCTCGACCAAGACTCCGAAAACTACGTGCAATATTATTATGGCAACACTGAACAGATTCTGGAATTTACCTTCACCGCCATCTCTGCCCTTGTGAGTTTCTTCGCCGACAGTCCGCGCGGCATGTTTGTGGTCTACGCTCTGCTCGGCATTCTCCTGCACACCTGGGCCGTCACGCGCAGCACACCATTCTGGCTCTTGGCATTGGTGGTTTGGATGGGAAATTTCTATCTTTATCAGGAAGTTACCCAAATCCGCGTTGCCGTGGCCGCCGGCCTCTTCCTCGTTGGACTCAGCTACCTCGCGAAAGGCGAGAAGCGCACCTATCTGCTCTTTAGTCTGGCCGCCGCCTGTTTCCACTATAGTGCCTTCGTGCTGCCCTTGCTCACCTTTTTCGGGAGCCGTCCCCTCACGCTGCGCGGCCGTCTCGTCATCGGCGCAATTCCCCTGTTGGGCTATCTGCTCTTCTTCGGCGGATTCGACCCCATTGCTTCCCTTCCCATCCCCTGGATTCAGGAAAAACTTTGGATTTATGAACGACTGCGCGACAGCGGCATGGCGGGCGATGCCATCAACGTGTTCAACATCGTCTACGTCATGCGCCTCCTCGTTTTCTATCTCCTTCTCTGGAAATACGACGTCATTAAAGAGCAGGCGCCCAACCTCTCGCTGCTTCTGAAGGTGTTTGCCATCTCCTATTTCTGCTTCACCGCCCTCGGTGCGCTGCCAGTTATGGCATTCCGCTATGCAGAACTCTTCGGCGTAGTGGAAATCGTGATGGTGCCCTACCTTGCGCTGACCATGAAGCCAGAAGCCTTCGGCAAATCCTTGGTCATCGTCTTCGCCTTCGGCTGCATGATGCTTAACGTATTCTATAACGAACTTCTTAAACTCTCATGACAAATACAGAACAAACGCCACACGTGGCCATCCTCATGGCCACCTACAACGGCTCAAAATACCTGCCACACCAGATTGACTCCATTCTGAAACAGCATTACACCAACTGGACGCTGTACGTGCAGGACGACCTCTCCACCGACAACACGCCCGAAATTCTCGCCGACTATGCAAAGCGCGATGCCCGTATCAAGGTGGTTGACAACCAGGAAAAACTGGGAGCGAAACGAAACTTCATGACGCTCATGGAGAAGGTGGAGGCCGACTATTATATGTTCTCCGACCAAGACGACGAATGGCTGCCTGAAAAGATTCTCGTCACCATGAACAAGATGATGGAGGAGGAAAACGAAGCGCCGGAGAAGCCTGTCATCGTCCACACGGACCTGCTCGTGGTCGATTCCGACCTGAAAGAGATTGCGCCATCGCTTTGGGAGATGTTCCGCATCTCGCCCCGCATCCTCTGCAACCTCGACATGCTCGGCGGCCACTGTCTCGTGACGGGATGCACAATGATGTTCAACAAAGCCGTGAGAGACCTCTCCATCCCGATGCCGGAAGCGGCCATTATGCACGACGTGTGGATGGCCCTGGTCACGTTTAAAAACGGCGGCCGCATCGGATATGTGGAAGAACCCACCATCCTCTATCGCCAACACGGCAGCAACACGCTCGGCGCCATTGATTTCCGAACAAACTATGTCATCAACAAAATCCGCTCCCTCGGACACACGCTGGCCGACGGATGGCGCTACTACCGCATGCTGCGCTGCGTGGACTACGGCTCTATCTTCAAATTCTACCGCCATAAGTGGATTTACTATAAAGCATACAACAAGGAACTCTCAGAGAAAAACAAATATTCGAAATGATATCCGTTTGCATCGCCTCATACAACGGCGCCCGCTACATACGTGAGCAAATTGAAAGCATCGTTGCCCAATTGGATGACAACGATGAAATCATTGTCTGCGACGACCATTCCACTGACGACACGGTTGCGATTGTCAAAAGCCTTCCGTATCAGCAAATCCGCCTGGTTGAAAATGAGAAGAACCTGGGATATACGGGGAATTTCGAGCACTGCATCGCCCTGGCACGCGGAGAATATATCTTTCTCTGCGACCAAGACGACATTTGGAAGCCCAACAAGGTGGCCCTCTGTCTGAAGGCCCTGGAGAAGGCCGACTTCGTGGTGACGGATGCCGTCATCACCGATGCCGAAGGCCGCGAAACCCACGCTTCGTTCTTTAAGGAACGCGGCATCCACCGCTCTTGGCTGGGCAACATCGTCAAATTCGGTTTTCTGGGCTGCCTCTTCGCCTTCAAGAGCAGAGTGCGCGACAAAGCCCTGCCTTTTCCGAAACGGCGCAACCTCTGCACGCACGACAACTGGCTCTTCCTCGTTGGCAAAACGTTCTTCAAAGTGGCCGTGCTCGACACCCCGCTCGTTTGCTACCGCCGCCACGGCGGCAACGCCTCCTTTGGCAGCGAGTATGCCGGAACGCCGCTCTCCTTCAAGATACGCTATCGCCTGTATCTGATTGCGCAACTGCTCAAACGCTGCTTTTAAGGGGTGTTCTATAAATTAGCTTGAGCCGATTTTACATTTATCGCGAAGCAGATTGTTGTATTTCAAAGACGAGCATAGCGAGCTATGTGAGTCTTTGAAATACAGCAAGATGCGAGTGAGAACTGTAAAAGCGGCCAAGTCAATCCTAAATAAAGAATCTCCATTAAAACTAATTTATAGAACATCCCTTAAGCAATAGTAAGTAGCAGGGAAGTTGCAGGCAATATCTTCCCACTTATTGTCACCTCTAAGTAGGTGCACCTACTTATCATACACAGCACACATGATGACAGACCTAATGACAGACCTAACGACATACCTCCCCATCACTGACCCCACGTGGATATTCTTCATCGTGCTCAGCATCATCCTCTTTGCGCCGATGCTCCTTGAGCGTCTGAAGATACCCTCAATCGTGGGCATGATTGCGGCCGGCATTCTCATCGGCCCCCACGGTTTTCATCTGCTCGAACGCGACAGCAGTTTCGAGCTTTTCGGCAAGGTGGGACTCTACTACATCATGTTTCTCGCCTCACTCGAGATGAACATGCAGGACGTGCAGAAAATCAAGATGCGCGCCCTCGTCCTTGGTCTGCTTAGTTTTGGCCTGCCGATAACACTTGGCTTCGTGGCCAACCACAGTTTACTGGGCTACGGCATCGCAGCCTCCGTGCTCATGGCCGCCATGTATGCCTCCCACACCCTCATTGCCTACCCCATCGTTCTCCGCTATGGTCTGTCGCGGCGCATGAGTGTAAGCATAGCCGTTGGCGGCACCATCGTTGCCGACACCCTGACGCTCCTTGTCCTTGCCGTTGTCGGCGGCACATTCAAAGGGGAAGCCTCTGGGCTTTTCTGGGTATGGCTGCTGGTGAAGGTCGTGGTGTTGAGCGGCCTGATTGTCGCTGGCTTCCCAGCCCTCGCCCGCTGGTTTTTCCGCCGCTACGACGAAGGCGTCGTGCAATACATTTTCGTGCTCGCCCTCGTCTTTCTCGGTGCCGGTCTGATGGAATTTGTGGGCATGGAAGGCATCCTCGGTGCCTTCTTAGTGGGCATTGTGCTCAACCGCACCATTCCGCCGTCGTCGCCTCTGATGAACCACCTCGAATTTGTGGGCAACGCCCTCTTCATCCCCTATTTTCTGATTGGTGTCGGCATGTTGCTCAACGTTCAGGCATTCGTTGAAAGTTCCAACGTATTCCTGATTGCCTTGGTGATGATTGTCGTGGGAACGGGCAGCAAATGGCTCGCCTCTTTCTTCACGCAGAAAATCTATCGCCTGCCCGCTTCAGAACGCGCCTTGATGTTCGGCCTGACCAACTCCCGCGCAGCTGCCACCCTGGCGGTGGTGCTCGTTGGCTACCAAATCATCCTGCCCGACGGCCAGCACCTTTTGGGCGAAGACGTGCTCAACGGAACCATGATGTTCATCCTCGTCACCTGCGTAATCAGTTCGTTCACCACGGAAAACATCGCGCGGAAAATCGCTGAGAGCGGCAAGCCCGATGTGGCCATGCCGGTTGTAGCCAGCGACCGCCTACTCATCGCCCTCTCCAACCCCAACAACGTCAGTCCGCTGGTCAATCTGGCCCTCATGTTGCGCACTCCTGGTGCGCCTTCGCCGCTCACCGCGCTCAACGTGGTACTTGAAGACGACCCCGACGCGCGTGAGAGTGGACTGAAACAATTGGAACAAGCCGTCAAGATTGCCGCTACCGCCAACGTGAAACTCGTCACGCGCAGCCGATGGTCGGTCAACGTGGTCAGCGGCATTTCCCACACCATAAAGGAAAACGACATATCAGACCTCCTCATCGGTCTTCACCAGAAAACGCGCCTCTCTGAAAGTTTCTACGGAAAGCTCACCAACGACCTGGTGGCCGCCGTGGAGCAACACGTGTTTGTCTATCGTCCTGTCATACCTCTCAACACCGTGATGCGCCTCCACCTGGTTGTGCCGCGCAAAGCGGAATTTGAGCCGGGCTTTGCCGCCTGGGCCAAGCGCGTGGCCCTTCTCGCCACGCAGCTGAGTTGCAGCGTGGAGACTTACAGCGGACGTGGCACTTTGGAAGCGTTGCAGCAGACGTGGGACCGCCAGCACTTCAACGTGCGTGCCGAACGCCATGTCTATAACGAATGGCACAATTTCATCTCCATCGCCCACAACGCCAAAGAAGCCCACATGGTGATCTTCGTTGTTTCGCGTCGCGGAACGCTCTCTTACCACCATTACATGGAACACCTTCCCGACCAGCTGGAGCGCTATTTCTCTTCCCATAACACGCTGCTCCTCTTCCCAGCCCAACCGGCTTCTGTCGCTGGTTCTGCCTCCATGCGCGGTGGCGTGCCAATGAAGGTGAGATGAGAGGATAAGTAGGTAGGGGGTTCAAAATCTTGAAAAATGCTGCACGATTTTTCTGGATTTTGAACTCCTACTTACCTGATTACCTAACCTATACCGCCAAACTCCTTCCCCACCCTATCAATAAACCATTAATCCCCCCTCCATGTCCTCCCCCTTCCTCGTCGATGTCGTCCTGCCCCTCGCCCTGCCTGGTGCCTTCACCTATGCCCTGCCGGAAAACCTGGCAGGCAAGGTCATTGTGGGCAGCCGTGTGGTAGTGCCGCTCGGCAAGCGCAAACAATACACCGCCATCGTTGTGCGTTGTCCCGGCACCCCTGCCGCCGCGGGCATACAGATAAAGGAAATTCTGGAAGTGGTGGACGAAGCGCCGCTTCTGCTCCCTGCGCAACTCGAAATGTGGCGATGGATGGCCCATTATTATATGTGTACGCCAGGCGAGGTGATGAAGGCCGCACTGCCCTCCGGCCTGAAACTTGAGAGCGAAGCGTTTGTGGTGCTTCCGAAAGACCGCGTCGCAGACGACGAGGCCAACGAGACAGACGAGACAGACGATGAAGAAGGCGTTGCCAACAATCCCGCCCATCCTCCCGTCATCGGTTCGGCTTCTTTGGGCGCTGAGCAACAAATTTTCTGTGCGCTCGCCGACCATAAGCCGCAGAGCATCGAGCAATTGCAGAAGACGCTGACAGGCGTGAAGGGCGTGTTGCCAGCCTTGCGCCGCCTCATCGAAAGCGGCGAGATAACGGTGCAGGAAAGGCTCAGCCAGGGATTTGTGGCCAAGAAGGAAACGCATGTGCGCCTTGCTGAAAAATACCGCGACAACGAAACGGCGCAACATTTCCTGCTTGACTCCCTGCGCCGCTCTGAGCGACAGAAGGAAGTGGTGATGACGCTGATTGAGAAGGCCGACTGCCTGCGCAGCGAACTGAATGCCCGCATTCCAGGAGCGGCGGCGGCACTGGCGGGACTGAAGAAAAAGGGGGTCGTCGAACTGCTGGATGTGGTGGCCGACCGATTGAAAACGGTGGAGGCCGACCCCAACAAAACGCCTTCCACGCTCTCGAAATCACAGAGCGCAGCACTGGCCGATATCAACGCGGCGTTTGAAAAACACGACGTATGCCTGCTTCATGGTGTCACGTCGAGCGGAAAGACGGAGGTGTACACCGAACTCATCAACCACACTCTGGCCGCAGGGAAGCAGGTGCTATATCTCGTCCCTGAAATCGCCCTCACCACCCAACTGACGGAACGCCTCGGGCGCGTGTTCGGCGAGAAGATGGGCGTTTACCATTCAAAATTCCCCGACGCTGAGCGCGTGGAGATGTGGCAACGCCAACTCTCGCCCCGTGCCTTCCCGCTCATAGTGGGGGTGCGCTCTTCCCTGTTTCTGCCTTTCCAGAATCTCGGACTGGTCATCGTTGACGAGGAACACGAAACGAGCTATAAGCAGCAAGACCCGGCACCACGCTACAATGCCCGCGACACGGCCATCGTCTTAGCACAGAAATGCGGCGGCGCGAAGGTGTTGCTCGGAACGGCCACACCTGCGCTCGAAACTTACTTCAACGCGACACGCAGCCACAAATACGGACTCTCAACGCTCACGGAGCGCTTCGGCGGGGTGAACATGCCGGAAATCGTGGTGGAGGACGTGAAGGAACTGCGCCGCAAAAAACTCATGAAAACGGCGCTCTCGCCGCGCCTCATCGAGGAGGTGAGAGCGGCCATCGACAGCGGCGAGCAGGCCATTCTCTTTCTCAACCGACGGGGCTACGCTCCCGTGCTCGAATGCCGTTCCTGCGGATGGACGCCGCGCTGCCAGGCCTGCGACGTGCCGCTCACATTCCATCAAAAGAGCCACCGCTTGGTTTGCCACTATTGCGGCGCGAGCCACGACATTCCACGCCAATGCCCCAACTGCGGCGACACGGACTTGCGCGACATTGGCTATGGCACGGAGCGCATTGAAGAAACCGTGGCGCAACTGTTCCCGACGGCACACATCGCTCGCATGGACCTCGATACGACGCAGACGCGCTCGGCCTACGAACACATCATTCGCGACTTCCAGACGGGCAAGACCAACTTGCTCGTGGGCACGCAGATGGTGACGAAGGGACTGGACTTCGAGCATGTGCGCGTCGTGGGCATCATCAATGCCGACCAGATGCTCAACCAGCCCAACTTCCGCGCCTTTGAGCGTGCCTTCCAGATGATGTCGCAGGTGGCAGGACGCGCAGGGCGCCGCGGCAAACGCGGACTGGTGGTGCTGCAAACGCGACAGCCCGACTTGGGCGTGGTGAAGCAGGTGGTGGAGAATGACTACGAGACGCTCTTCAAGCAGCAGATTGTTGAGCGCGAACAATTTCTCTACCCGCCTTTCGTGCGCATCATCGACATCTATCTCAAACACCGCAACGAAGACATCTGCTCGCACGCCGCCGATTCGCTGGCCTATATGCTCCGCCCTTATTTCGGCGACATGCTCTTGGGCCCCGACCGCCCTTCTGTCGGGCGCGTGCAGTATTTCCACATCCGCAAACTCATGCTGAAAATAAAAACGGGCACCTCTGCCTCGCAGCTGCGCCAGTTGCTCCTCTCAGCCCGCAACGGACTCCTGCAACAGCCGGCCTATAAAAGCGTGAACATTTATTTCGATGTCGACCCGATGTAATCTTTCCCCCGAAACGCCCTCCGCGTAGCCCCCTTAGATTTGCAGGCTACGCGGCGGGCGTTTTTTATTGGCGCTCTAATGGCGCTTTATTTCGCGCCGCCCGCCCACTTTTTCCCAACGTTCTTGCCACGGTGCGAAAAAACATTCGTATCTTTGCAGCTAAAGAACTGATTATAAGCAAATAGGTTGTAAGTAGGTGTTCAAAATTATTTTATAGTATCCATGCAGGGGAAAACCTGTCTGATATTGTCTTGCCGTATTCTTTTATTCCTACAGCTGCCTTTCATCAGTCACGTAGCCCGCTACGCTCCTTCTTCAAGACAGCTGTAGGAACAAAATAATACGACAATTCAATATAAACTAATTCTGAACACCTACTTAACGTCCAATTGCATTATACAGGACATCCCTTCCGTCATCAAACAAACCATTTCATACTTATCATTTATGAGCAAAACAAACCTATCCCACCGCGTGAAACAAACGCTCTTGTTGCTTTGCCTGATGTGTTCGGCGTTCGGCCTGAAAGCCGCCGTCGTGACGCCAGAAGCCAACAAGACGTATTTCATCGTGAACAAGCAAACGGGCTGCGTGTTGAGCAACGGCAACTCCACCAACACGGATTCGCCCATCTATTGTCTCACACGCGAAGAAAACAACTACGGCCAGCGTTGGACAATGGAACTTGTCAGCGACAACGTGTATGCCTTCCGCAACGAACTTTCCCGAATGGGCATCGACGCTGCGCTCAACGGCATCAGCGCTGGCAAAACGCCGTTGCAATACACGTTCGACAAGACAAACACCAACCAGCAGTGCCACCTGATGAGCGTGGACGGAGAAGAAGGGGTGTTCCAACTGGCCTACCTCTATAAAGGACAGACTTACTATATGAGCCTCTCCGAAGAGACGTTCTACACCAAAACGGTCATGACCACCGACCAGACCGACCAATACACCTACTTCACCTTCGAAGAGACGCAGCCGGCACCGGAACCCGTGAAAAACGACTGGGAGAACGAAGAGGTGTTTGCCGTTGGCAAAGAACCAGGACATGCCACTTACATGCCCTACGAATCGACCGAAGCGCTCCGCGCCGATGCCGAACGCTATGCCAAACCGTGGCTCGACCCCGTGAGCCAACGCGTGATGAGCCTCAACGGTGTCTGGAAACTGAAATGGGTGCAGAGCGTGGAAAACCGCCCAGGCGAAGAGGATTTCTACGGCGACAAGGTGGATGCCTCGCAATGGGACACCATCTCGGTGCCTTCCTGCCTGGAGATGAAGGGATATGGCGACCCGCTCTACATCAACGTGGAATATGCCTTCCAAGACAACCCGCCCTACATCCGGATGAAAAACGGGCTCTACAACTCTGTCGGCTCTTACCGCCGCGACTTCACCCTGCCTGCAGGCTGGAAGGGGGAACGCATTTTCCTCCACTTCGATGGCATCTATGGCGGTGCCTACATTTGGGTGAACGGCCAGAAGGTGGGATACACGGAAGGCTCGAACAACGATGCCGAATTTGACGTGACGGAATACGTGCGCGAAGGCGTGAACAACGTCAGCGTACAGGTGATTCGCTGGACCGATGGTTCGTATCTCGAAGGACAAGACATCTTCCACATGAGCGGCATCTTCCGCGACGTCTATCTCATGGCCACGCCGCAGACTTATCTGCGCGACCACTACATCACGAGCCGCCTCTCTGCCGTTGGGAAATACCAAACGGGCTCCATGACGGTGCAGCTCGCCATATGCAACAAAACACAACAGGTGACTGAAAAGCAGGTGCGCGTGCGCCTCTACAGCCCGACGGGTGAACTCGTGGGCGAGAAAACGGCCGACTTTGCTTTCGCCGCTGATGACAAGGAGGTGGAGAAGATCGCCAAACTGACGTTTGACAACCTCACGAACCTCATGCCCTGGACGGCTGAAACGCCGAACCTCTACACCGTTGAACTCGCCCAGCTGGACGCCGACGGCAACGAAGAGGAGGCTTTTGCCACCAAATATGGTTTCCGCACCATCGAAATCAAAAACAGCCAGGTCTACATCAACGGACAGAGGGTGTTCTTCAAAGGCGTAAACACGCAAGACACGCATCCCGTTCACGGACGCTCCATCGACGTTCCGACCATGTTGCGCGACATCAAGATGATGAAGCAAGCGAACGTCAACACCGTCAGAACGAGCCACTATCCGCGACAGGCAAAAATGAACGCCATGTTTGACCACTATGGTCTCTACGTGATGGACGAGGCCGACGTGGAATGCCACTACAACTGGACACACAGCGGCAGGGGCGGCATCACCTTCCAAGACTCATGGAAGGCGCAATATGTCGACCGCACGGAACGCATGGTGCTTCGCGACCGCAACCACCCCTCTATCACATTCTGGAGCCTGGGCAACGAGAGCAACAATGGTTCAAACTTCGTGGCCACCTACCAGGCCACGCGCAACCTCGACCCACGCCCCATCCACTATGAAGGCTGCACCAATGCCGGACAGAGCAACACCACCGACATCTGGAGCAAGATGTATCCCTCTCTCAAAGAGGCCACCGACGCGGCCAACAACAACTGGGCACAGCAGCCTTATTTCATGTGTGAATATGCCCACGCGATGGGCAACGCAATGGGCAATTTCCAGGAATATTGGGACATCATCGAATCGAGCCGTTACGGCATCGGCGGTTGCGTTTGGGACTGGGTGGACCAGGCCATCTATTCTGCCGACGACATCAAGGCGGGCAACTATGAAGCCAACGGTTTCTACAAATTCCGCACAGGCTACGACTGGCCGCAAGCGCCACACCAGGGCAACTTCGTCAACAACGGCATCATCGGTGCCGACCGCGGTTGGAGCGCGAAGCTGACGGAGGTGAAGAAGGTTTACCAATACGTGAAGTTCAGCGACTTCAACGCCAAGAAGGCTACGGTCAAAATAACGAACGCCTATGCCTTCACCAACCTGAAGGACTATGTGCTTGCCGCCAACGTTCTGGTCAACGGCAAGAGCGTTGAAACGTCGCAGCAGCCTCTCGCAGCCATCCTGCCAGGCAAGAGCAGTGTCGTTGCGCTCACCTTGAAGGGCGGCTACGATGCCGATGCAGAAGTGCTGGTCAATCTGGAAGTGCTTCGTCCGGAAGCCACCGACTATGCCGACGCGCTCTACCCCGTCGCCGCTGAGCAGTTCACCATTCAGGAACGCCAGAAAACGCTGCCAGCAGTGCAGGTGGCCGACACCGAACTGAAGCTCATCAGCGCAACGCAGGGAACGTCACGCATCGTGAAAAACGCCAACTTCCTTATCCAGTTCTCCAAAGATGGCATCATCGAGAAATGGCAGATGAAAGGCATCGACGTGGTGAAGGCCAACGGCGGTCCCGACTATGAGAACTATCGCTGGATTGAAAACGACGCGCCCTATGGTGGCGACCCAGCCTACAGCGCCGACAACGGCATCAACAGCCGCTCGGCACAGCTGAAGATGGCAACCGACAGAATGTCGGCCACCATGATGGTGAGAGCCACGGGACGCAACTGCAGCTATCTCTTCACCTACACGATTTACGCCAACGGCATTGTGGACCTCAAGGCCGACTACACGGCCAACATCTCCAACCTCCGACGCATTGGCATGCAGATGCTGATGCCGGGTGAACTCTCCAACGTGAAATATTACGCACGTGGTCCTTGGGCCAACTACATCGACCGCCACACGGGTTCTTTCCTCGGAGAATACACCACTACGGTTGCCGACATGAACGAATACTACCTGCGCCCACAAACGATGGGCAATCGTCAGGACCTCCGCAGTCTTGAAATGACGAATCCCGAAACGGGCAACGGCATACGCGTGGACGCTGAAGGAGAAGTGGCGTTCAGCACGCTTTATTGGAGCGATGTGCAACTCAAGTCCAAAAGCCACAATTGGGAACTCTCCGTTCCGCAGCGGCCTGCCGACCGCACCATCTACGCGCATTTCGACTACCGCCAGCTTGGTCTCGGCAACGGCAGCTGCGGCCCAGGCACCACCGATGCCTACAAGCTCCCCTCTTCGGGAACGTACTCCTACAAATTGCGCTTCTCGCCGGTCAGCGCCGTGCCATCGTCAATCGCTGGCGTGAACACCACCGACAATCTGCGCATCCGCACCACCGCAACTGCCGTCACGGTGGAAGGCCCACTGGAAGCCGGCACTTCGCTCGTGGTTTACGACCTCGGCGGTTCTGCCCTCCTGCGCCACGCCGTTTCTGGCAACGCACAGAGCGCCACACTGCCGATTGCCGACCTGCCCCACGGTGCCTACCTCCTTCAGGTGGCAACGCCCAACGGACAGCGTACGCACAAGTTTGTGAAGTAAGCCCAAAAGAACTTCGTAGCGGCTTTGCGCCAACACGAAACGATTTATAAAAGAAAGAAAGGTGCGACACGCCATCATGTGTGTCGCACCTTTCTTTTTTTGCATCGTGAAAGTATTAGCAGATTGGCGCCCCGTGACAACTCTCTACGGCGCCAGCGCTTCGCTCAAAAGCATCATAACAGACCTTAATATCAACCTTCTTCGGGGTTGTCGATTCGCGGCCGAAGGTAGCGCTACTCGCGGCCGAAGGTAACACGACTCGCGGCCGCGAGTAGCACGATTCGCGGCCGCGAATCGATAACTTCCTATTAGGTAGGG